>ENA-UPWO01000770-UPWO01000770.1-human-gut-metagenome-genome-assembly--contig:-NODE-770-length-17039-cov-64.850843_pt1 | contig 17039 bp, 10 predicted proteins | sample MGYA00250056_ERZ773388 | MGnify/ENA primary metagenome ERZ773388 (study PRJEB29103, sample SAMN06112004) | human gut metagenome | biome: human gut; feature: ankylosing spondylitis patient; material...
GTTTTTTACTGGGAAGGTAATGCTTTTCTATGGAATATCACTGATTATGAAAGAGAAAAGTAATGCGTCGGCCCTGTATACTGGCCAGTACACATGTTTCCACTGGCCCGTGGAAACATGTCCACAGGCCAGTGGACGATAACTGATCAGCGATTATTCGACCACCCTTCGGCAGACTTTCGACAACATATAGTCCATATAACCCCTTAAAATTTTGGCATTCGCAAATATTTGCGATACTTTTGCAGTATCTATGAATTTGACATCAATTATACGTCCCGTATTCAATAGCCGACTGCGGGCTATTGAACAATACGACAGTCACGCTGAGGACATTCAGCGCACTGTACTTGATAGTCTGCTGCAAAGAGCAGCCGACACGGAGTGGGGACAGCGCTATAAATACGCCTCCATTCACTCTTACGAAGAATTTGCAGCTACCGTACCCGTCAACACCTACGAGGAGTTGAAGGGCTACATCGACCGTATGCGCCACGGCGAACGCAACGTCTTGTGGCCCGGACAGGTAAAGTGGTATGCGAAGTCGTCGGGCACAACGAACGATAAGAGTAAGTTTATACCCGTTAGCCAAGCGGGCCTTCACGACACGCACTACCAAGGCGGCACAGATGCCGTAGCGCTCTACTTACACAACAATCCTCTGAGCCGCCTCTTCGACGGTAAAGCCTTGATATTGGGCGGTAGCCACGCACCTAACTATAATGTAGCCAACTCGTTGGTGGGCGACTTGAGTGCCATTCTGATTGAAAATATCAACCCGTTGGTCAACCTCGTGCGCATTCCGCCTAAAAAGATTGCCTTGCTGAGCGACTTTGAGGAGAAACGCGACCGCATTGCCGAGATAGCTATCAAGAAGGACGTGACCAACCTTTCGGGCGTTCCGTCGTGGATGATGGCTGTCATCACCCGTGTGCTCGAACTTTCGGGTAAGCAATACTTGGACGAGGTGTGGCCCAACTTGGAGGTGTTCTTCCATGGTGGCGTGGCCTTTACGCCTTATCGTGAGCAATATCACAACCTCATCCGATCGCCCCGTATGCACTATATGGAGACGTACAATGCCTCTGAGGGCTTCTTCGGCCTACAGAACGACCCACTCGACCTCTCTATGCTCCTGATGATCGACTATGGCGTGTTCTTTGAATTTATACCACTCGATGAGGTAGGCAAGGAGAACCCCACTGTGTTGCCCCTTTGGGCGGTCGAGAAGGACAAGAACTATGCCATTGTTATCAGTACGACGTGCGGCTTGTGGCGCTACCAGATAGGTGACACAGTGAAGTTTACGTCTACCAACCCTTATAAGTTCATTATCAGCGGCCGCACGAAGAGTTTTATCAATGCCTTTGGCGAGGAACTCATCGTCGACAATGCCGAGAAGGGACTGCACGAGGCTTGCCGCCAAACGGGCGCTGTGGTGAACGAATACACGGCCGCTCCCGTGTTTATGAACAACGAAGGGAAGTGTCGCCACCAATGGGTAATTGAGTTTGAGAAGGCTCCAGCCGACATGGCATTGTTCACACGCTTACTCGACGAGGCGCTGCAACGCATCAACTCTGACTATGAGGCCAAACGTTACAAAGACATCACCCTGCAGCAGCTTGAGATCATTCCAGCTCGCAAGGGCCTCTTCAACGATTGGCTCAAGAGCAAAGGCAAATTGGGCGGACAACACAAGGTGCCAAGACTGAGTAACAACCGCGATATTATAGAACAGATCATAGCTTTAAATATTACAACATCCCTTTAAACTGATGCTGAAACGCTATATACAATTTCTACTCGTCACGCTCTGCGGCCTCATTACTATAGGCTGCGCCAACCCTGGCTCGGGGCCTGACGGCGGGCCGTATGACGAGAATCCTCCCCGCATTGTGCAACTATCGCCGGCCCTTGGGGGTACGAACGAGAAGGCTAAGAAGGTGACCATCACCTTTGACGAGCTGATTAAGGTGGAGAATGCACAAGAGAAGGTGACTATCTCGCCGCCTCAAATCGAAATGGCGGAGATTAAGACCTCTGGCCGCCGTATTAGTGTGGCTTTGCAGGACTCGCTTAAAGCGAATACGACCTATACCATTGACTTTAGCGATGCCATTGTCGATAGCAACGAGGGCAACCCGTTGGGCAACTTTACGTATTATTTCAGTACGGGGGCGCAACTTGACACGATGGAGGTAGCAGGACACGTGCTCATGGCGCAAAACCTGGAACCTGTAAAGGGCATTTTGGTAGGGTTGCACCGCAACTTGGCTGACTCTGCCTTTACTACCCTCCCCTTCGACCGCGTGGCGCGTACCGACGGCAATGGTCACTTCTGCATCAAGGGCGTAGCTCCTGGCTCGTACCACATCTATGCTTTGAAGGACGTTGACGGTGACTTTAAGTACTCGCGTGGCGAGATGTTGGCCTTTAGCCGCCAAGAGATTACGCCCTCTTCTTTCCCCGACGTGCGCCACGACACACTATGGGCTGACACGGTGCATATTGATACGATTAAGGCCGTGCCGTACACGCACTACAAGCCTGACGACGTGGTGCTCTTGGCCTTTAGCGAACAGAGTCAAGTAAGGCAGTTGCTCAAGTCGAAGCGCGAACCAGAGCGTTTCACGACTTACTTTACCGCACCGTCGAAACACGTTCCGATAGTGCGTGGTCTCAACTTCGACGCGACGAATGCCTTTGTAGAAGATCGTTCGGCTGGTAACGATACGATTACGTACTGGCTGCGCGATACGGCGCTCGTCAATCGCGACACGCTGACGATTGCTTATACCTACGAGGCCACGAATGACTCTACACTGCAAACGTACTTACAGACGGACACGCTTGACCTCGTACCACAATTCTCATACGAACGCCGCCAGAAGTTGGCGGCTGAGGAATTGGCAAAGTTTGAGAAGGGACGCGCCAAACGTCATAAGCAGGGTGACTTTAGTCAAGAGACTCCGCCCATTAAACCGCTTGATGTGAAGTGTACAATCTCTACTTCTATCGGGCCGGACGAGAATCTACACTTCACTCTGCCCGAACCGGCAACGCGTGTTGATACAACCCTATTCCACCTCTTTGTAAAGCAAGACTCGACGTATCACGAAGCTCCTTTCCGACTGACACGCGACTCGCTCACGATGTTGCGCTACACGCTGCGCGCAGAGTGGCGACCGAAGCAGGAATACGTGCTGAACGTTGACTCTGCTGCTATCAGTGGACTTTCGGGATTGGTCAACAAGCCCCTCGACCTCAAGTTTACGATTGCTGACGAGACGAGTTACGGTTCGCTCTTCCTCCTACTCCCCGATGCGGACTCTACAGCAGTTGTGCAACTCATGCAGGCGGACGATAAGGTGGAGAAGCAGTTGCCCATTCGTGACGGCCGCGTTGACTTCTTCTACCTCAAACCGGGTAAGTACTACGTGCGCCTCTTCAACGACCGCAACCATAACGGCCGTTGGGACACGGGATCCTACGCTGCTGGCCTACAGCCCGAAGAGGTATATTACTACCCTCAAGTGTTTGAAGTGCGCGCCAACTGGGATATTGAACAGACTTGGCGCCTCACCGACCTTCCGCTCACACAGCAAAAGCCACGCGCCCTTATCAAACAAAAGGAGGACGCTAAGAAGACGCCCAAAAGCCGCAACGCTGAACGCGAACGGAAGAAGCGGGAGGGGTAGTTTTTTTTTAATGTGCAAATGCTTAGTTAATGTGCAAATGTGAGAATGTGCAAATGTGCAAATTGTCGCCTTTGTACAACTGAGTCTCTCTACACCCATTTGTACGTTAATAGCATAACAACGCAGCAACAAAATGCGACCATTTGCACACCTATACATAAACTCAGCAACAAAATGCGACCATTTGCACATTTGCACATTCGCACATTTGCACATTAATTCAGCATTTGCACATTTCCTACAGCCATGCAACGCATACTATTACTTCTTGTCCTCTTACTATCAGGTTTGAGCGCAAGCGCACAATGCTCGTCAAAGAACGAGGCATTCAAAAGCGGCGAAACGCTTATTTACGACCTTTACTTTAATTGGAAGTTCGTTTGGATAAAGGTGGGACAAGCTTCTATGAACACCACTCAAACCACCTATGGTGGGAAACCTGCCTATCGCACGTATCTCATTACGCGTGGGTCGAAGAGGGCGGACAATATCTTTGTCATGCGCGACACGCTCATGGCTTACACGGGGCTTGACCTGACGCCTAAGTACTACGCCAAGAAGGCCTTCGAGGGCAAAACGTATCGTAAGAACGAGGTGTGGTATTCTTATCCCAAAGGCAACTGTAGCGTCAAGATGCGTTACCAGAAGAATACGCACCCGGCTACGCATAGCAGCCATTCGAGCAGGTACTGCGCTTACGACATGATCAGCATGTTGCAACGCGCTCGCTCCTTCTCAGCTGAGAAAATGAAGGTGGGACATCGCATCAACTTCCTCATGGCTGACGGCAAACACTGTGAGTGGAAGAGCATCATCTATCGTGGCAAGAAGACGTTTAAAATGGAAAATTCGGGCACTAAGTATCGTTGCCTTGTCTTCTCCTTCGTAGAGAAAGAGAACGGCAAGGAGCGCGATATTGTCACCTTCTACATCACTGATGACAAGAACCACCTTCCCGTTCGCCTCGACATGAACCTCAACTTTGGTACGGCCAAGGCCTTCCTCACTGGTGCACGCGGATTGCGTAACCCTCAGACGGCGAAGATTAAGTAATAACTATCGTCCTAATTGGGGGGCGGGTTTGATTGGGGGGCGGGTTTTCAACCCGCGTTTAGCAATAAGTAAGTTTTACTTGCTGCTACCGCGGGTTGAAAACCCGCCCCCCAATCAAACCCGCCCCCCAATTAGGACGATAACGCGCTCGTTATAAACCGTAATCGGCCTCTTCTTCATGGTCCTCAGTTAGTGAGCCCCACTGTACGTTAACAGAGTCCTGATTAAAGTAAATCAAAGCCGCCTTGCCATTCTTAAGCGTTAGGCTGAGGGAATCATGGGTCTTTTGAATAATCTTTCCCATTTTGGTAAATCGGGCAATCAGAGCATCTTTTACCTGACCCATTTTGCCTTTCAGCTTATCACTATCCTCAAAGGTGATTGTGAAACAACGAATGGAAGCATCTGTCCACACAAAGCTATATGCGTATACACCCTCGCTGGGATTTTTGGGAGCACCGAGCGCACCATTGAATACTACATCAAACTTGGCTTTTGCATCGTACACATCGTGTGTGTACGATACTACACAGTCATACGTATAGTCATCGGCAGTGTTTTTAAAGCCCAAGTAGGGTTTCTTTTTCTCTATGACATCGGCAGGTTTGTCGCTAAAATTGATACCATCCATGCCGTCCTGTGTAATGCCAATTTTGTTGAGCATGGCCTCAATGTCCAGATAGTCGCTTTCGATTGTATAACTTTCGCGATATATTGCCACTTCATACATATCGGGCAAATTTTTGAGTTGTTCGCCCTTGCTGTTGATAATAGCAAATTGCTTTTTAGAGATTTGTACAATCGCATGTTCACCGTCTATCATTGCAAAGGGGGTAGCCAACTTATATTCGTCCTTACCCACTTGTTCATCATTCTCGTCAATAAACTTGTAGGGGCCTTCGTCACTTATTGAAAGCGCTACCAACAAATCGTTGCAGTCGAATGCCAATTCTGAATACTTGGCGCGTATAATGGTGTTACCCTTCATATCCATCACGCCATACAAGCCTGCATCGCTTTTATAGATAAACTTGTCGCCACGAATTTCGTCAATGAGACTGTACTTGGCAGAAGGTTTAACCACCTCTTCTTGCTTATCGTTAATAATGCCCCACATGGATTCACCGTCCTTTACGACACAAACGGGTAAGTAGCCATTTTGAAATTTCCCAAATCGAGCATACATGGAACCACTCATTTCGAAGAGAAGTTTTCCACTGGTGTTGAGCACTGCAAACTTTGTATCGGCTCTGTCACTTTCTTTATACTTCTTGTCAACAGCAATAAATTTACCGTCGCTGCATGGTAATATTTGACAATAATTAGCAGGAATAACCGACTTACCTTCGTCGTCAATGACGCCATAACAGTCGTCAGATTTATAAACGGCATAGCCTTCGCTAAAGGGTTGTACACTCTCCACCACCTTGCCGTCTATCTTGTCAAGGGTCTTTACCACCTCACCTTTGGTATTGATAATGGCAACGGGTTTGTTGGGTTCGGTGGCTAATGCCTTGCCATCGGTAAAGAGGGTACAGTCTTTATATTCAGCCCCTATCTTTTGGGGCTTCTTCTCTGCGGTATAATATTCGTAAAGCCCCTTTCCATTCCGCACCTTAAAGATGCCTTCTTTAGCCATAGAGGGTTCGTTATCAAACTCCTCGGTGAAGATTACCTCGCCATCGGGCGAAATCATACTCCACATGCCTCTCGAAGTCTCTCTATAGGGAATGCCCGTAATGTTGTTGCTTGTTTGCTCCTTACCACACGATGTAATGAGCAACACGAATGTGAGTAATAACCAAATCGTTTTTTTCATGGTCGTAATATTTAAAGTTTTAATATCTTTTCAAGCGCAATATTACATATTAACTCTCTTAAAAAGTAAGATAACGAACCACAAAATATACCTTGATGTATCAAAATCATTAAAAATCATGAGACTATAAGGGCTTAAATTCTAAACTTGGGTTATGAGAAGTGGGGGGATAAACTACAATTTATCTGCCTAATTGGGGGGGGGGCGTCCTAACCTGGGGGCAGACAAATTGCAGTTTATCAAAACTAAAAAGAGCAAGCTCGCGTTTTAAAGCGCGTGCTTGCTCTTTATCATTTCTGTAAGGTATATATTATTATGTTACTTAATCACCTTGCGACCCGTATTGGTAATGAAAATGCCCTTGGTGGGGTTCATTACGCGACGACCTTGGAGGTCGTAGTAACGTGTAGGCTCAGCGGGAGTAACAACGTCTACACCGTCAATGGCGGTAATGGTACCTACAGCGTTCAACACAAACTTGGTGCTCCAAGTGTTGTAATCATTCTTTTGATTGATGTAGTTGAATGCACCACCCGACTTATTGATTGCAAGATAAGTGCTACCATTCACTGTTGACTTGAAATGCCAGTATTGACCATCGCCCTTCACGATGTTCCAGGGCTGAGGGGTCGCGGTGGCTACTAATGTATTGCCACTACGGTTCAAATAGTTCGTCTCGCCTTTTTCCTGAATGTAAACTTGACCGATTGTAGTCGTTGAGGGAACAAGATTCCATTCGCAGTCAGCAGCATCGCCTGCAGTAGCATTTGTCTGCATGTACTTGGGCGCAGCATTGTCAATGTTTTCGAATGAAGAAATCGTATAAGTCGTTTCATTGCTCTGACCGTCAACGATACATGTCGTAGAAAGGGCAGCTGCAATAGCGGCCTCTACTTGTGGACAGAGAGCGTCGATCTCGTCATCGCTCATCTTTGCGAGTTCTTCTGCAGTAGGCAAGAGTGACTTCAAGGCGTCAACGGAAGCCTTGCTGAACTCACCTGCCTTAGCCGTTTCTATGGTTTCATAACCTGCGCCTTTGTCAAGTATCACCTGCGCTGAAGCTTGTACGCTCTTGAATGCCTCTTGGCTCAAATTGCCTTTGTAGATGAAGCTGGTGGGCAATACCACGTAGTTCAGTACGAAGCCTGTTGAACAAGCATTGTCTTCGTAGAAGATAGCGATGTCGCCGTCCTTCGTTACGTCCATGGTTGAGTAGCATGAACTCGGAGCGCAAACTACGTAGGGGTTACTCCATGACTTACCCCCATCGAAGCTGGCCTTAATGGTGACGTTCTTACGCTTGCCATCGTTGGGATAAGAGTGAAGCATGACGTGCTTGTTTACATACAAGATATCGCCATTGCAAGCATTGCCATCGATGTCGGCCCACTTGGCTTGTGTACCCCAAGTTACACCACCATCGGTTGACTTGTTGTAACCGCGCTGACCGCCCTGACGCACTGAAATCATTACCGTACCGTCGGCTAATTCAACAAGCTTTGACTCATCGCCACCGCTGTAAGCTGATTGGGTAGAGAACTTCCAGGTGTTGCCTTCGTCGTCAGAGTAGATGATGTACTCTTGTACGTTGTTTTTACCAAAGCGGTGACTCATCGCAAACATAATGCGGCCGTTGAGTTGCTCGTTCTTTTGACGCTGCAACATCAAGCCACGACCTGAACCTGCAAACGAACCTTGTACTGCACCCTCTTTGTAAGTAGTCTTGTAAAGTTCGTCAGTAAGCGTGCGAGGAGCTGACCAAGTGTCGCCGCCATCGGTTGAGGTGATGATCGTGGGCACGATAGGGTTGCTGGGAGTTGATTGGAAGTAACCAGGACCACCTACCATGATAGCGACAATCTTACCGCTGGCGCATTCTACCAATGACACGTCGCCAAAACCATGGCCACCGCCTACGAGTGCGTGGTCGGCGTCTGTACCTACTACCATTTTGTGGGTTGACCATGTAGCACCATTGTCATCAGAATGACGTTCGTAAACGTCGATGTGGTTGGGGAGGTCGCCGTTGTGGTTAAAGCGATTGTCGGCCATTGTGACTACGCGGCCGTTCTTGCTGGCGTTTTCGCCCTGTTGGTGGTGAAGTACTACCATGGCAGGAATGCGCCAGTAGTGTGAACCGAGGTCATAGGGCTGGAAGGGTGCGCTCTGTACCTTATAGATGACACCTTGGCCTTCGGGGTTGCCCGAGGTGATAGTGGCCGTTTTGTCGGTGTTGTAAGTAAGGCCTGTAATAGCTACGTCAAACTTGTTGCCTACCTTTGCATCAGACTTAATGTCGGCTGTTACGTAGAAGGTGGTAGTAGCAGTTACGGGAACGCCTGCTGTGAAATCTACCTTTACGGTGTTGCTCGTAACGGTTTCTGTCTTACCTACGAGAGTAGCATTGCGCTTACCATTGATAATGAAGTCGTCGTTCTTGGAAGTAAAGACTTGAATATTTTCCAAGTCGGCAGCATTGGTAGCACCGAGGTCGAGGGTAACGCTATTGGCGGTGAAAGCGTCTGATGTCCAGCCTATCGTAGCATTGGCCACGAACTTAATGAGCACTTGTCCTTGCTGACCAGGGGCATAGGTCTGCGTACCAGGATAAGCCGTTGCTCCAAACAAAGCGGGAGTGTTCTTATCTGCCTCTGGCACTTCTTGTAAGTGCCAAGCTGAAGCAGTGTTCAATCCGCCTGCCCATGTCACAAGGCAACTGTTGTCCTGCTGCGCATGTAAGGGGTTCTTGCCTTCGGGGATAATGTTGAAGGCGCCTTCGCCTAAGGAAGTTACGGTGTACTTTGTCTTGGCGGTCTTGGAAGTGCGCGTGCCGTTTTGACCATAACCCTCGGTTGTGGGTTCGATGTACTCTTTGGTCTTGTAGTTTTGCAGATAGAACTTGCCTTCGCCTGCGTCAACAAAGGTCCAACCATAGGCTGACGACAATTGCTTGTTGCCCCACAAAGGCCAACCTTCGCTCTCATTGCAATACACGTACTTGCCTTGGCAGTAAGCAACCGACGGACCTGAAATGATGTAGTAGGTCTTACCTGCTTGTACGGTGTTGATCTTTGAAGCTAAGAAGGTTGTCTTAGCAGCAGTTACCTCTGCATCGGTTGAAGTGGACGACAAGATTACTTGCAAATAGGCATTGTAGGCTTCATAAGAATACGCTCCGGGCTGATTACCTACGTTATAACTTGCCAGCTCGTCATAGGCGGTCTTTTTGCTATCGCTTGTAATCGTAGCGCGTGTTATGTCGGTAAACGTAAAGCGGCAACCTTCATCGTCGGTTTTCGAACCGCCTCCGTAACTAATAATGGCATTTCCGCTCAGATTGCTTTGGTGCAACTGGGTGGTGCCTGAGTTGACAATGTAATAATCGGCCTTATTGGCTATTTCAGTAGCCGTCCAACCTGAAGAGGGGTGTGTTGTAACGGCTACAAAGGCTTTGTCTTTGGCTGCATTTGTCAACACCTCTACATGGGCGGGGTCGATGTAATTGCCACTTTTGCTTACGATACTAAATGTGCCGTCGCCATTGTTCTCAAATCGCCACAACATATTGTCTGTGGGCGATGTCGAGGTAGTGCCTGTAAACTTTGCGCCTGTGCCGTTATCAGTTAAGTAACGGTTGCCACGTTCAGCTAAAATACGGAACCACAATGGGTGTTCGGCCGTTGAGGTCACCACCTTGTCGGCCCATGCCTGCTGAGCTACGCCACAGCCTAAAAAGGCAAGGGTAGCAAGCAGACCTTTTGAGTAGTTTCGTTTCATTGTGTAAAAAAGAAATTGTTATTGATTTAGGTATATTTAGATTACTTCTTATTTAAGAGCGAGTTAGGGTCGAACTTCGAAATGGCATCACGCATGGCGGTATCGCCCTTTAAGTTCTCGAGTTTGTAATAGTCCATAAAGCCCATGTTGCCTTCGCGCAAGGCTTGTGCCAATGCCTTGGGCACTTCTGCCTCGGCTTGGATTACTTCGGCCCGCGCTTGCTGGGCCTTGGCACGCATCTCTTGCTCTTGGGCCACGGCCATGGCACGGCGCTCTTCGGCTTTGGCCTGTGCAATGTTTTTGTCGGCATTGGCTTGGTCCATCTGGAGGGTGGCGCCAATGTTCTTACCTACGTCGATGTCGGCGATATCGATAGATAGAATTTCGTAGGCCGTACCTGCGTCCAAGCCCTTTGAGAGGACGAGTTTGGAGATAGAGTCCGGATTTTCGAGTACTTGTTCGTGCGTCTCAGCCGAACCGATGCTTGACACGATGCCTTCGCCTACGCGGGCTAATATTGTGTCTTCACCTGCACCACCTACCAATTGGTGAATGTTGGCACGCACTGTTACGCGGGCTTTGGCGATGAGTTGAATGCCGTTCTTGGCGACAGCGGCTACAGGAGGTGTATCGATTACTTTGGGGTTGACACTGGTCTGTACAGCTTCAAACACATCACGACCAGCGAGGTCGATAGCGGTGGCCTTTTCGAATGACAGGTCGATGTTGGCTTTTGAGGCGGATACCAAGGCGTGTACGACGCGCTGCACGTGACCACCGGTCATGAAGTGGGCTTCCAGATTGTCGCGCGTCACAGTGCGCAGCCCTGCCTTATGGGCCTCTATCAAGCTCGGAACAATGACACTGGGCGGTACATTACGTATGCGCATCAAGAAGAGTTGTATTAACGATATCTTAACACCTGACACCTTGGCACTGAGCCAAAGAAAGAAGGGGACGAAATGAAAGAAGATACTTACCAGTACGATAGCTGCAAAGGCTATGATACTTAAGAAAACAGGATCGTAAAATTCCATAGTGTTCTTAGATTAATTTTAAAAAAGGATTTCAAGTCGCAAATATACACATTATATAATAGGTGTAAAAAACACGTACACAAGTTTAATATAAAAGTATGTTGTATAACATTATAAAGAGAAGAGGCTTGAGGAGGACGCAGTCTCACCTGGGGGGAAGCAGTCTCACTTGGGGGGACACAATCTCACCTGGGGGGACACAATCTCACCTGGGGGAGGGCGCGTCCCCGCGTCGGCATTTGCTTGACAAGGCTCGATGCCTTGGCAAGCAAATACAAAACGCGTTCCCTCTCTTATCATTGTATTGCCAAGTTGGGGCATCGAGCCCCAACTTGACAATGCCGACGCGGGGACGCGTCGCCCCCAGGTGAGGACGCATTGCCCCTAGGTGAGGATACATTGCCCCTAAGTGAGGACACGTCCCCCCAGGTGAGATTGCGTCGCCACTAATAAACACATATCTAATTGATTATCAACGCTTTCATAATCGGGGGGGGTAATTTCGTCCACATCAAGTTTACACTACTAAATTGTAGTCATTACAAAAAGAAGGAAAACCTGTCATTTTTTTCTTTAGTTTTCATTTGTTTGAAAAAAAATTTTATAGCTTTGCACTCAAAATAGTTAATAAAAGTTAGGCAACAGAATAAAAACGCAAAGTGTAAACTTTCGTTGACAAATTCTGACCATAAAACAACGAGCAAACGCAACTAAGCACAAAACACACTTTATAACAAAGTACACACAAGCACGACTATATAGCAGAGCCGCACATCACTCTAAATGCACAATAACTATCATACAGCTGTTGCCAACCTTTACTGAAGAACGACTCTTCAACTAAAAACATTCAAGACTAACAATAGATATGAACCTTCGTTCTTGCTACGGCAAAAGTACAGCCTTGTTGCTATTGACTTTCGTCATTAGTCTCAACACAATGGCACAACGCGTAGCCGTAAAAACAAACTTACTTTACGACGCCACACTCACGCCTAACGTGGGAATTGAATTGGGCATGGGCCGCAAACATACGTTGCAAGGCTTCTATAGCCTCAACCTTTGGAAGAAGCCCCTCGGCGACCACCGTCAGTGGAAACACTGGCAAGCGGGATTGGAATACCGTTGGTGGCCTTGCTCTAAGTTTAACGGCCACTTCGTAGGCGTTCACGCTATGGGAGGCGAATTTAACTTTGCTGCCTTGAAGCACTTCAAACTTCCCTTTTATAATTGGCCATCCGACCTCAACACGATGCGCTACGAGGGTTGGAACGCTGGTGTGGGCGTAACGTATGGTTACCAGTGGATTTTGAGTCGTCATTGGAACCTTGAAGCGTCCATCGGTGCGGGTTACCAATATATTTATTATAAGAAGTACCCCTGTGCTGAATGTGGCTCGAAACTTGAAGACGGACACAAGCACTATTTCGGATTTGATAAGTTAGCACTGAGCGTGCTGTACGTTTTTTGATTTTGGGGGTTAACGAGTTGACAAGTAAGTTTGTCTTATAATAAAAAACGCAGCAAACAAGGGCGACAATTTGCACATTTGCACATTCGCACATTTGCACATTAATACAATGTTTATAAAGAACACAATATATATATTATTGGCTACAGCGACTTTGAGCGTATCTCAAGCCACTGCGCAACAAGTGCGCGGCCTTTCGGCCAAACCAGCCGGCAGCAACAACTTTGTGGTGAGCTGGCAAATGGTGATGGACAGCCTTCGGGTGCGTCCTAACCAAACGTTGGTGTTTACACCCGTCATTGAGGACGGCAAGGGCCACACTCAGGTGATGCGTTCGCTCATCGTCAATGGGCGCAAGCAACATTACGTTTACCTTCGCAATGGAGGCAACCCTAACTATCCTGAAGCTACGGAATTGCAGCGTCACAACGGACAGCCGCAGTCGTACAACTATCGCGAAGTGATAGCCCAAGAGCCTTGGATGAAAGAGGCTTCGGTGCGTATCAATACCGACACGTGTGGTTGTGGCAACCTCATGGGCCGCAACGTGGGCACTCCCGTTGAGGTCAATCCACATTGGGAACGGAAGTGTGCCTTGGCTTATGTCACACCTACCGTTGAGGGCGACGACCCTGTGCTTTCATTGCAAGGCAAGGCCTACCTCGACTTCCCCGTCAACCGCACGGAGTTGCACCCCGACTATCACAACAACCCTGCGGAGTTGCATAAGATTATGGCTACAATCGACACGGTGCGCAACAATCCGAAGGTAACGATTACTTCTATCAGCATTCATGGTTACGCCTCACCCGAAGGCCCTTACGACAACAATATTCGCCTCGCTAAAGGCCGCGCCGCAACGCTGAAGGATTACGTGGAGCGTCAGTATGACATTCCTTCATCTGTCTATCACGTACAGTCTACGCCTGAGGACTGGGCTGGACTGGAGGCTTACCTCACGAAGAGCAACATGCCCGAACGCGATGCCTTGCTCGATATTGTTCACTCCGACCTCGAACCTGACACGAAGGACCACACGCTCAAAGCGCGCTATCCTGAGGCATACAATATTATATTGAATGCTTGCTACCCTTATCTCCGCCACTCTGACTACGAGGTGAAGTACAAGATTCGCCCGATGACGGACCAAGAGGCTGCACAGCTCATCGATACGGAACCGCGTTTGCTCTCGCTCACCAAGATGTGTCGCATCGCACGCCTCTACGAAGTGGGGAGTGATGATTATAATAAGGTAATTCTCACCGCAGCCAATGTCTACCCCACTGACACAACGGCAAATGTCAATGCGGCGAACGTAATGCTTCGCAAGGGTGACCTCATCACTGCTAAAGAATACCTCAAGCGTGCGGGCAACACGCCAGAGGCCAACAACGCATTGGGCATCATTGCCCTCACCGAGATGCGCTACGACGATGCTCGCTCTCTCTTCACCCAAGCTGCCCAAGCAGGCTGCCAAGAGGCAAAGAAGAATCTGGAGTTGATGCAGTAGCGCCTCACCCCCTATTCCTATTACTAATTTCACAAAGAACTTAAGCCCATGCCCCCTCTCATTCTGAGTGACAAAGCTCACATCACACAAGGTGACTTACCTCATTGGGATGACAAAAAGGCCATTTACTTTGCTACCTTTCGTTTGGCAGACTCTCTGCCCATCACTGCCATGAAGGAGTTTAGAGCTTGGGAGGAGGATAAGCTGGAATCGCTCAACCACGGCAACGTGGCCACTACCGCTTGGGAAGAATTTGAACGAGAAAGACAAGACCTTATCGAAAAACTTTCTGACAAAGGTCATGGTGCGTGTATTCTTCAACGCCCCAACATTAGACAAGTGGTAGGAGACACGCTGCTACATTACGACAAACTGCGTTATTGGCTACATTGCTTTGTCATTATGCCCAATCACGTACACGTGATGTTTGAATGTGCTGAAGGTTATCAAATGCAAGAGATTCTTTCTGCATGGAAATCTTTCTCTGCACATCAGATTAACAAGATACTTCAACGCAAAGGGCCTATATGGCAAAAAGAGATTTTCGACCGCATCATACGGAATAATAATCACTATGTCTGTGTGCTTAACTACATTGCAAAGAACCCTTTACGTTTGCCACCCCACACTTTTTCTGATTACTTTACAACAGGACGTCCTGACTTTAAAGTAGTTGAAAATCGTGTGAGGAAGTATTATGACAGCTTACACTGACTGAGTCGATACAGGCTAATCTGGGGGGGGGCGCGATCTCAATTTAAAGCAATGCAATCTCACCTGGGGGGACGCGATCTCACCTGGGGGCGACGCGTCCCCGCGTCGGCATTTGCTTGACAAGGCTCGATGCCTTGGCAAGCAAATACAAAACGCGCCCCCTCTTATCATTGTATTGCCAAGTTGGGGCATCTAGCCCCAACTTGACAATGCCGACGCGGGGACGCGTCGCCCCCAGGTGAGACTGCATTGCCCCCAGGTGAGACTGCGTTGCCCCCTGATTACCTACCTCCACTAACACTAACAAAGAATTCAATAAAATTTTATAAGCAACTTAAACATTCAAAACAATGAAACTGAACAAGTATTTACTTTCAGCCATCGCGGCAGCTTCACTGACTGCTTGTAGCGATAGCACCGATGTTGTGAAGAACGACAAAGGTCAATGGAACGCTGACGGAACAGGCTACGTGAGCCTCTCTATCAGCATGCCTGACAACGTGGGTTCTAAGGGAAGTCGTGCAACCAACGACTCCTTTGTAAAGGGCGACGACAAGGAGTACGTAGTTAATAACGCTACGCTCGTAATTTTCTCTGGTAACGATGGCGATAAAGAGGGGGCTTACACCCTAGAAGCAGCCTACAATTTGCCGCTCAAGTTCCAGACAATTAATGGAAATGGTCAGCAGATTATCTCTAAGGCAACTATTACTCAACAGATTAACAAGATATCAAAAGCTAAGGCAAAAGCTTTGGTCATTTTGAATTTGCCTTCTGGTCTTTCATTAGATGATTCGAAACACGAACTAAATAAAATTAGTACAACAGGTGGTACTGCAAGTAGTACAACTTTAAAAGGCACGACATTTACGGATTTCCAAGCCATTGAGCTAACATTAAACACTGATGTTGCCAATGGTTTTACGATGACGAATGCACCATTGACAAATGCTTATAGCACAGCTGCGGGTCTCATGCCTGAAGAAACTGCAGAAACTAAAAGAACTACAACGACTTTGGCTGATATCAAAGAAGGCTCAATCAAAAATACACCCGAAGATGCTGCAGCCAACAAAGCTGCTGATATCTACGTAGAACGTAGTGTTGCAAAGGTTACTGTAAAGAAAGGCGAACATCTTAATACTAAGATCTCTACTAATACTGAAATTAACTGCGAAGTTAAGCAGTTTGCATTGGATAATACCAATAGTACTTCCTTCCTTGTTCGCAACGTTGATAATAGTTGGGCAGAGCTTGTGTCAAAGTCAACAACTGTTAATTCTTTACAAGACAAGTATCGTTTTGTGGGATTTACTGAAGTCGAAACTGGAAAAGGCTATCGCACCTATTGGGCTAAAGACCCGAACTATGAAAATAAGCTTGATAATGCTTCCACATCAGCATTTAGTGAATTAGGCGAAGACAAGCCACTCTATTGTATGGAGAACACCTTCGATGTTGCACATCAGACCAACGCGAACACTACACGCGCCATCGTAAAAGTTCAATTGTGGAAGGATGCTGCAGATAAAGGCAAAACTTATTACATGTACAACAACGATGCTAGCACTTTTGATTTACAAGGAACCAATTTGGGAACAAACACAAACCTGTTAGCAGCTGCAAACAAAATTGCACTTGTCGTTGCAAATAACAAAACAGTTACAGCTCTTGGTTTTGAAGATGCCAAAGATAAAAATGGAAACGACCTTAAAGGTTACAAGCAAATTAAGGACGTAACAATTGACGGTACGCCTATTAGTACAGGCGAAATCTTTGAAAGTATCAAAAATTACTTTGGCAACATTGCTGTATATGAGAATGGTTATGCTTACTACCCTGTATTGATTAAGCACTTCGGTGATGGCCTCACACCTTGGAACGCGAGTTCGAGATAATATTCTAAAAAGTAAAGAGCAGAAAAACATCCAACCTACAAAGGGTGGCCATAAAATGG
>ENA-UPWO01000774-UPWO01000774.1-human-gut-metagenome-genome-assembly--contig:-NODE-774-length-16964-cov-15.210458_pt1 | contig 16964 bp, 12 predicted proteins | sample MGYA00250056_ERZ773388 | MGnify/ENA primary metagenome ERZ773388 (study PRJEB29103, sample SAMN06112004) | human gut metagenome | biome: human gut; feature: ankylosing spondylitis patient; material...
CTTAACTCCTCAGCGACCGTAGGGAGCGATAACTCCTTTAACTCCTTTAACTTCTGAGCTTGCGAAACTTGAATAAACAACAAACATATGCCCAAAGATGTAGAAATAGAACAGAAGCAAAGAACCCACTCTGCTAAAGGATTACAGACGATTCTGCCAGAGCGAATCTGACGTTCATGGGAGCGAAACAGAGATTCGTGGGAGCGAATGCAAAAAACATGGGAGCGAATGTGGCAATCGCCACATTCGCTCCCACGATCCCCTGTCTCGCTCAGAGAAATCTCCTTTAATCAACTTCAGTCATTAACCATTAACCACGCAATGAATTACGGAATCAACAACGAAGAATCACCATAGCTCAGGAAACGGAAATCGTGAGCCAGAGCATAGTCGTACACTTTCTTCCAGTCGCCATGGAGGAAGGCACTGACGAGGAGGAGAAGAGTGCTCTGAGGCTGATGGAAATTGGTGATAAGCATCTTCACTATCTTGTACTGATAGCCGGGGGCTATGATGATCTGCGTGCTGGTGTGCAAAGCCTCCAGACCATTGCGGTCGAGATAGTCGATGATGGCCTGTATCGCCTGAGAAGGCTGAATGGTATTCACCAAACCGCCATCTGCCGACAACTCGTAAGGATCCCACTGGTTGACGTGCAGATCGTCTTCTGTCGCCTCGGGATGAGAGAGCAGATAAACGCCCATATAGTACAGGCTCTCGATGGTTCGCACACTCGTAGTACCCACAGCAATCACCTCGCAATGGTGCTGCAGGAGCTTCTCCAACGTATGACGGTGCACCACGATATACTCGGTGTGCATGCGGTGACCCTCTATCTCAAGACTCTTCACCGGCTTGAAGGTACCAGCGCCCACATGAAGGGTAACCTCCTCACGCTCAATGCCATGGCGGTCGATGTCCTGCAACACGGCATCGGTGAAATGAAGTCCGGCAGTAGGAGCAGCCACACTGCCCTTTATCTTTGAGTAAACCGTCTGATAGGTAGTCTTGTCGCTCTCCTCGGTGGCACGGTTGAGATAAGGCGGAATAGGCAACTCGCCCACAGTCTCGAGAATCTCGGCAAAGGAGACCTGCGTGTTGTCCCAGTCGAAGTCGACCCAATAGTTGGTTCCACCACCCTTCGCCACCATAGAGGCAGCCTCCGAGCCTAAGGCGTCGCCACGGCGCATGGTGGCAGAGAGTGTAAGCTGATGCCCCTTGATCTCGAAGTCGCGCTTCAGACTGCCCTCCTTCCACTTCTTCAGGTTGCCTATCATGCAGAGCCATGAGCAATGTCCAGCCGTCTGGAACATGAGCTCATAGTCGGTAGGATCGGCAGGCTCCATGAGGAAGACCTCTATCAGGGCACCCGTCTCCTTGCGGAAATGCAGACGCGCCTGAATCACCTTGGTATTGTTGTAAACCATCAGTCCGCCCTTGGGCAGGTATTCAGGCAAACGGTAGAACACATCCTCGCCTACCTCACCATGACGGTAGAGAAGGAGTTTGGAGTGGTCGCGCTGCGCCAAGGGGAACTTGGCAATGCGCTCATCAGGAAGGGGGTAATTGTAATCGGTAATTTTTATATGTTTTGTATCCATTATGATTGAATTTTAATGTTACACTCCTCCAGCCATGACTATCGCCCGCAAGAAGGCATAGACCAAGGTGAAAGCCAGGATGCAGAGTATCTTGTCGATATCGTCGTGGTCGTAACCCGTGGGGGTGTACTGGTCGGAGATATAAGTGATGTGGGGTGACACCTTGTAATACAGTTTCAGATAACCTATGTAGCACACGAAACCGATGACAGCACCCACGAGGAGTCCGCAGAGAATGTCGGAGGGATAGTGCATGCCGAGATACAGGCGTGTCCAGCAGTTGAGCAGCGACCACGAGAAGAGGGCGATGGCGAGGCGCTTGCCACGCATGAGGAGCGAGAAGAACATAGCTATCGACATGGTGTTGGCTGCATGAGCCGAGAAGAAGCTGTAGCCACTGCCACGAAGGTTGCCCACCACCTGAATGGTGTATTTCAGGATGGGGTCGTTGTTGGGGCGCCATCGTTCCACCAAGGGTTTTACCACGCCATCGGTGATACCCTCGGAAAGAGCCACACAGACGAGTGCTCCCATTACCGCCAGACCAATCTGCGCCATCGTCTCATTGTTGCGCACAATGATGTAGAAAAGGGTGAGATAAAGCGGTATCCAGGTGAGCCCCGACGTAAGGACGAGCGCCAACTGGTCGATGAACAGATTGTCGCTTCCATTGAAGAAGTGGAGCACCTCGAGATCGGTGAGAAGACATGAGACAAACATCATATTTCCTCCAGTTGTTTGGTTTCTATCCATCCATCTCTTCCATCTGCCAGGTGGATGCCACGCCAGCCATCCATAGAGCGGTCGGTGATGTCGACACGCGTTCCCTCATGAATGACGAACTGGTCGGCGCTCTGTCGGGAAGGAGTCTTCTTGACATTGACCGTAGGAGCCACGATGATGGCGCCCGTGCGGTTGACGAGTATCTGTTTCTGCTGATAGGCAAAGAGCGAACTCAAGAGGAAGACGACAAAGAAGAGGATACCGCCGAAGAAGCCGGCCTTGCGCAACAGCAACTGGGGCGCGAAGAGATAGACCAGCACCAATACCAAGGCAAGGATGATGGACAGGATGCCCGTCTTGGCCCAGTTGTCGACACTGGTGAAGTTGACCAGCGCCTTGTACCAGGTGACGAAGAACATCTCGCTGACAGGAGTGATCTTGTCGATGGTCTTGCTGCGAGCAAACTGCAGGTTGAAGTTGATGTCCTCGTCGCCGGGCGACAGCAGATGGGCACGCTCGTAAGCCAGGACAGCCTTGGTGATGTTGTCGGTGCGATAATAGGCATTGCCGAGGTTGTAGTAGACCTCGGGCGAAACACCGTTCTTGAGCAGGTCCTCATAGTCCTTGATGGCCTGCTGATAGTTGCCCTTGGTGTACTCGGTGTCGGCGTTCTGCTTGGTGACAGCAGAGGCAGAGAGGCTGAAGCCCATGAAGATGAGCAGCAGCACCATACCGAAGGTATAGTCGCCCTGACGGGCAGAAGTCTTCTTGCCCTGCTTGCGGGCAGCCTTGATGGCATTCTCTATTTCCATAATAGCAGTCATGGCTGATTCGAAAGTCTTGTTCATATTGCCGGCAGGGTCGCCAGGAGCATAGCGCTCAAACTCACACTCGTCGAGAGCCTGGGTAAACTTCTCTATGGTGTCGGCATCAACGGAGTGAGCCAACAGCTTATCCTGAATATTCTCGCGCGAGAGCTGTTCGACAGGCATATTGAGCTTGTAGCTGACGTAGCCCCACAAGGCTCTGAGCACCTCGTCGTAGAACTCGCCCTGCTTGCGGGCCATCATCAGGGTGCGTGCCTTCTTGAGTCGCTTGGTGGCTATCTTGTTGGCCTTGTTGGAACGCATCTTCACGATGTCGGCATTCTCGATGGCACGGCGGCGGAAGGCGATGAGCAGACCGATGAAGGCGATGAGAGGCACCATCAGACTCGTCCAATAACCAAAGCTGCCATAGAACATATCGTCGATGTCGCAAAGCTTGCTCTTGCCCAACTTCAGGGCATGAATGTCCTTGTCGGCATTGCTGTAGTTGGCCGACGACGAACCGTCTGAGCCGTCGCCCTGCTCCACGGTGAGGGTGAAGGGCTGGGTCTTGATGGTGCGGTAGGCATTGGTCTTAGTGTCGTAGTAGGTGAACTCTACCGATGGAATGGTGTACTTGCCCGGGTTGCGCGGAACAGCGAGGAAGTCGTAAACCATGTTGCCCTCCACACCGTTCTGGGTGAGCTTGGTCTTGTCGGTGATCTTGGCGTCATACTGGTCAAAGTCTTTCGGCAGGTTGAGCACAGGCTGCTTGAGGAGTTTCAGGTTTCCGATGCCTCCCACTACCACACGGATGTTGATGGGATCGCCAGCCTTCACGTCGTTCTTGTCGAGCGTGGCAGAGATATTGAAGCGGCCTACTCCACCCGAGAAGTTGGCAGGACGTGCAGGCAGCGGGTCCACCTGAATGGTAATGCCAGGCGCCTTGATAGCCTTATGCACCTCCACATAACCCGAGCCGCCATTGAAGAAAGCCTCGATGGGGTCGACATTGCGGTTCTGCTGAACCACGATACCCTTGAAGGTGATGGAAGGAATCTCGAGCTTGCCCGTCATCTGAGGATACATGACGTACTGACTCCAGGTGACACAACGGTAAGGACGGCCGTTGATGACCTCGTTGTGAAGCACTTTCTGCTGTGGCTGTGGCACCTCCTGAGAGTGGAAGCCCTTCAGATCGGGCATCTTGCCGTCGAGCTGGGTAAGGTCGACCTGTGTATAGACCTTATAGGTAAGGAGCACAGGCTCCTGTTCGTGCACACGCTTCTTGTTGGCAGTGACCTTGATGAAGAGGTCTTTGCCCGAGATGGCAGAACCCGCCTGACGCATGCGAGGCTCATCGGCATCATCGTTGTGCATCCTGGGTGCTCCGCCAGAGTTGTGAGCATGACCCGAGACGGTGATCTTGACAGGATGGGCTGCGAGCTTCTTGCCATAAACCAGTGCATGCGAGGTACCGATGGTGTAAGTTCCAGCCTTGCCCGCATAGAGCGTGTAGGTGATGGTGAAAGAGGAAGAAGAGCTGGTGTGGCCGTTGACCACCTGATAGCTCGACTGCGAAGAGGTATAGGGTCCGGCTATCACCTCCAGTCCATCGGGCACATTTCCCATACGGAACTCCTCCACTTCACGGGCGTTGACCGTATAGGCTACTCTGAAGTTCTCGCCAGCAGCAACATGTGTTGGTGCAGATACCGCCACACGCTGCGCCTTGGCTTCCTCCGCCAGGCCCAGCATCACGAATATCATCAATGTGTACCATTCTATTTGCTTCATAATGAAATGATGTTTGCTTATTGTTTTACCAGTTCTTGTCGTACTGCCTGCGTCGTGGCTGACTCATCGCCTTCTGCATCTTCTGCTTGGTGGCCTTCTCCTGCTGCACGGCTGCATTGAGCAACTGCTCGGCATTGTCACGGCTCATCTTGTCCTGCTCGGGCTTCTGTGACTGGTTGTTCTTATCTTTGTTTTGATTATTTTTCTGCTTGTTCTGATCCTTGTTCTGATCCTTATCCTTCTTGTTCTGCTTGTCCTTGTTGTTCTTGTCGTTGCCGTTCTTGTTCTTGTTTTGGTTCTGCCGGTTCTTCTGATTCTTCAACTGATGCTTGCAGAGCGCCAGGTTGTAGCGGGTCTCGTTGTCCTGAGGATTGTTGCGCAGCGCCATCTTGTAACATTCTATTGCCTTGGCAAACTCCTGATGGTTCTGCATGATGACGCCCATGTTGTGGAAACTCTTGGCGCGGCGTATCTTGTTGGTGGTCTGCAAGTCGGCAGACTTGGCAAACTGCTGCATGGCGAGCGAGTCTTTCTGCTGCATCATGAGCGCACAGCCCAAGTTGTAGACCGCCTGTGGATTGTTGGCATTGCGGGCTATCGCCTTGCGATACTGCACCTCGGCAGCAGTCCACTTGCGTGCCCTGTACTGGCGGTTGCCCTGACGGATGAAGGTGCGGTCGTTCTGTGCCAGTGCTGCAACAGTACTGACGAGGAGCAGCCCCAACAGCAAGCACAGCCTGCGCAGTCGCAGGGTCGGTATGATATGATAAGTTAGATACATTTCGATTAATATTTAATGTGTAAAGAACTTCACGTTGCGGAGAAGCGGATTCTTCACCTCGAGCATACAGATGTCGAGGATGAGCAGGAGGATGACCAGGATGCCTACAGCCTGGAACTGCTCGTCGTACTCGCTATAGATGACGGTGTCGGTCTCGCCCTTCTGCAACTTGGAGAGGTCGTCGTTGAGTGCCTGCTCCGCATCGCTGGTGTTGTCGACGTGAATATACTGTCCACTGCCAGCCTGAGCCAACTGTCGGCACATCTGCTCGTTGAGGGCAGTCATCACGGTGTTGCCCGTACGGTCTTTGAGATAAGAGCCGTCACCCATAGGAATGGGGGCTCCCTTGGTGCTTCCTATTCCCAGAATGAAGACATTGATGCCTTTATTCTTGGCTGCCTTGACAGCATCCTCGGCTCCCGGCTCATGGTTCTCGCCATCGGTAATGACGATGATGGCGCGTCCCACATGGTCTTGCTGGGTGAAGCTCTTGGTGGCCAGGTCGATGGCTGCAGCAAAGTTGGTGCCCTGGGTCTGGATGAGGGCTGGTGTGGTGTTCTGCAGGAACATCTTAGCAGACACGTAGTCGCTGGTGATAGGCAACTGCACGAAGGCATCGCCGGCAAAGACGATGAGACCTATCTTGTCGTTGGTGAACTTGTCGACCAGGTTCTCCACCAGCATCTTGCTCTTGTCGAGTCGCGAAGGCGCCACATCCTCTGCCAACATCGAGTTGGAGATGTCGAGACAGATGATGGTCTCAATGCCCTGACGCTTGTCGTGAGAAATCTTGCTGCCCATCTGTGGACGCGCCACCATGAGGATGAGCAGGGCCAAGGCTGCAAGCAGCAAGCCGAACTTCACCGTGGGGCGATAAGATGACACATTGGGCATAAGGGCTTTCAACAGCTCAGGGTCGCCAAACTTTCGGAGCTTGGCCCTTCTCCTTCGCCATCCTATGAACCTCACCAGTACGAGTACCGGCAACATCCACAGCAGCCACAAATATATTGGATCTTCAAATCTTAGCATATTCATTTGATATTAATTGAACTTCGGCTCGTCCCTTCCCTATGGGATTCTTCTGAGCCAGGTGATGCGAAGCAATATCTCTGCGAGCAGTACCAACAGGGCTGCAAGGGCAAAAGGCTGATAAGCCTCGTAGCGCTTGGCGAAATGGGTGACATTCATCTTCGTCTTCTCCAACTTGTCGATGTCGTGGTAGATGCGCTTCAGCTCGGCGTTGTTGGTGGCGCGATAGAAGTTACCATCAGTGGTACGGGCAATGTCCCTGAGTGTCTCGGTGTCAATCTCCACAGGCATGTTGACGTACTGAACGCCAGCCGCTGTGGGCATAGGGTAAGGAGCCACCTTGTTGGTTCCCACACCGATGGTGTAGACTCTGATGCCAAAGCTCTTGGCTATCTCGGCGGCCGTCATAGGCGAAATGTCACCGGTGTTGTTGCTGCCGTCGGTCAGGAGGATGACCACCTTGCTCTTGGACTTGGAGTCTTTCAGACGGCTGACAGCATTGGCGAGACCCATACCCACCGCCGTTCCGTCGTCGATGAGTCCACGGGCAGTAATGTCGGTACGGGTGTCCTGCAACAGGCGCAACAGACTGGCATGGTCGGTGGTCATAGGACACTGGGTGAAAGCCTCACCAGCAAAGATGGTAAGACCGATGTTGTCGTTGGGACGGCCCGAGATAAACTCGTGAGCCACATCCTTGGCAGCCTCCATACGATTGGGTTTCAAGTCTTCTGCCAACATAGAGGTAGAAACGTCCATCGCCATCATGATGTCGATGCCCTCCACCGTCTTGTTGTCCCAGGAGTTGTGGGTCTGCGGACGAGCCATCGCACAGACGATGAGCACGAAGCACAGACATCTGAGCATCATGGGCAGATGGACAAGGCGCTGGCGCAGGCTCTTGGGAGCATAGGCAAACTGCCGGGTGTCGCTCAGTCTCATGGTAGGCTCGTTCTTCTTCCTGTACAGGAAATACCATAATATATAAGGTATCAGCAACAGGAGCAACAGAAAATATGCTTTACTTGCAAATTCCATGTTTTTATAATATTATTCTTTTTTATTCTATACTCCTACATCAGCAGCATGCAGGCACCATAGATCACGTAGGCGGTGATGGCTGCCATGACAATCGCTCCACCCCAGAGCAAAGCCTTGATGAGCTTGCGCTGACTGCGCGTCTTGCGATCCTGGTCGGTAAGTTCGGGAGCTACCTTCTCCTCAACGGTCTGCTCGTTGGTCTTCGTCTGGTCGATGAAGTTGATGGCGTTGACCAGATTGGCGTCATTCTCGCCAAGGAAGGTCTCGTACTTGGCAAACTTCACGAGGTCGGCAGTACGGAAGAGCTGTTTCAACTCGTCTATCATCTTCTGGTCGCCAGCCGACTGCAGATGCTCTATAATCTCGCCGCTGGTCATCTCCATGGCACGGAAGCCAAAGCGCTGCTCTATGTACTCGCGCAGCGTGGTGGTGAGGCGGGTGTAGTATTCCTTCTGGGTCTCCTGCGACTCGGTGTGCTGCTGCTTGATGACATTGATCTCGCTGAGCGCCTTCTCGTGGGCTGGCACACGCTTCACGATGCGCATACGAATCACGATAGGTTTGTTCTGACGGAGGCGCTGCCAAAGCCACAGCATGACACCGAAGAGTAAGAGTACCAGAATGCTGAGCCAGAACAGAGGACTCCACTCACTCCATAGGAAGGGATTGTCCTGTACGTCCTTGGGGGGATAGAACTGGTTGGGATGAACCGTATCCACAGGCACCGTGAGCACCTTGAGCGCCAACGGGTTGCCCTGACAGGTCTTGCCGTTGACCTTGACCTGAAGGGCGGGTACAGCGTAGACCTTCTCGTCGAAAGAGGTGAGCGTATAGTCGCGGCTTATCTGTAGCCTGCCGCCGTCGAGCTCGGCGGTGTCGGCATCGCTCTGCTCCACCACCTCGATGCCCGGAGTGAGCATCTGTGACGGCTTGAACGAAGGCAGCACCACCTTGGCACCCTTGGCAGCGGTGACCTTGAGATGAAGCTTCGTCTGCTCGCCTATCAGGATCTGCAGAGAGTCGAGCTTCTGCACCACCTCCTGGGCTGCCGACCCTAATGGCAACAGCATCAGGAAGGCAAGCATCATGATGATAATATTCTTCTGTTTCGTCATTTTTCTTTTCCCTATTGGTTTACTTCTCCGCTTTTCAGCCCCGCTGCATGAACAGGTTGAGCAGAGCTCGTGAGAAGTCTTCGTTGGTGGCGACAGCCGTCCAGTCGACCTTGCTCTTGGCAAAGGTTTCGCGTAACAGCTGCTCGCGCATCAGCCAGTGGCGTGTATGCGCCTGACGCAGTTTCCTGGAACTGGTGTCAATATACATCTCGTGACCTGTCTCAGCATCGCAAACCTTGAGGAGTCCGATGTCGGGCAACGCCTTGGCACGTGGATCGTACACCTGAATGGCAGCCACATCGTGCTTCTGATTGGCAATCTGAAGGGGATGCTGAAAGTCCTTGTCATCGAAGAAGTCGCTGATGACGAAGGCTGTGCAATGGCGCTTCATCACCCGTGTGAAGTACTCCAAAGCCACACCGATGTCGGTGCGCTGGCTCTGAGGATGAAAATCGAGCATCTCGCGGATGATGTAGAGAATGTGCTTGCGGCCCTTCTTGGGCGGGATGTATTTCTCTATTCGGTCGGAGAAGAAGATGACACCTATCTTATCGTTGTTCTGAATGGCACTGAAGGCCAGGGTGGCTGCAATCTCGGTAGCCATGTCGCGCTTCATCTGCCGTGTGGTACCGAAGTCGAGCGAGCCACTTACGTCGACCAACAGCATCACGGTAAGCTCGCGCTCCTCCTCGAACACCTTGACAAAGGGACGATGGAAACGGGCGGTCACATTCCAGTCGATGTCTCTCACGTCGTCGCCATACTGGTACTCCCTCACCTCGGCGAAGGCCATACCCCTGCCCTTGAAGGCCGAATGATACTGGCCTGCAAAGACATTCTGGCTGAGACCGCGAGTCTTGATCTCGATCTTGCGTACTTTCTTTAAGATATCTTGTGTGTCCATTTATTACTTATTCCTCAAAATCAAGGTACTTCCACCTTATTAATTATGCGGCTCACGATTTCCTCGCTGGTCACATTGGAAGCCTCTGCCTCGTAGGAGAGTCCCACACGATGGCGGAGCACGTCGTGAGCCACGGCACGCACATCCTCAGGAATCACATAGCCGCGGTGCTTGATGAAGGCATAAGCCCTGGCTGCCTTGGCAAGAGAGATGCTGGCACGTGGACTGCCGCCAAAGGTAATCATATCCTTGATGTCGGACAGACCGTAACGCTCGGGATAACGGGTGGCGAAAACGATGTCGGCAATGTACTGCTCTATCTTCTCGTCGATGTAAACCTCGCCCACTATCTGGCGAGCCTTCAGTATCTCGTCGGATGTGGTGACGGGATGTACCTCGGGCAGACCTCCGGCGATGTTCTCATGGATGATGAGCTTCTCTTCCTCGAGTGTAGGATAGTCGATGATGACCTTGAGCAGAAAACGGTCCACCTGTGCCTCGGGCAACTGATAGGTTCCCTCCTGCTCTATTGGGTTCTGCGTAGCCATTACAAGGAACGGACTGGGCAGTCGGAAAGTCTCGTCGCCAATGGTGACCTGATGCTCCTGCATCGCCTCGAGCAGCGCACTCTGCACCTTGGCAGGAGCACGGTTGATCTCATCTGCCAATACGAAGTTGGCAAACACTGGACCCTTCTTCACATGGAAGGTCTCGTCCTTCTGAGAATAGATCTGTGTACCCACCACATCGGCAGGCAACAGGTCGGGAGTAAACTGAATGCGGCTGAAGTCAGCGCTGATAAGCTGAGAGAGGGTCTTGATGGCCAAGGTCTTTGCCAGACCAGGTACGCCTTCGAGCAGGATGTGGCCATCGCTCAGAAGACCTATTAGGAGACAGTCTACAAGATGTTTCTGTCCTACAATCACTTTGTTCATGCCCATCACCAGATTGGTGACAAACTGGCTTTGTTGTTCTATCCGGATGTTGAGCTCGCGGATGTCAATAGATTCTGCCATAATACTATGCTGTTTTTGTTGTATATTCCATTAGTCGGTTTACCTGTTTCCTTGCGCCAGCAGGTACTGCAGAAAGCCCTTGCCGCGCAAAATCGAACGCAAAAGTAAACATTTAGGGAGAAAAAAACGAATATCACACTCTAAATAATATTAAAAATGGCACTTATTTCCTTTATTTAAGAAACTTTCAATATAAAAAAGCACAAAGGCTTTTGAATTAAAAAAGATTTTATCTATCTTTGCATAAGATAAACTGCACCTCAGCAAAATATTCAAGTAAACTTGACTTAGGTTTGCAAAGTAAACAAGCAGCACGCCCTGAACCAACGGTCACCGGCCGAAGGGAATTGAAAATCGCTGGCCGAAGGGTAAAGCAAAGGTAAAGGGCAGAAGCTCATAGCCCAGGGCAATGGATATAAGCAGCACGCCCTGAAAGGGCAGAAGCTCTTAGCCCAGGGCAACGCCCTGGGTATAATGGCAATCAACCAAACGCCCTGTAAGGGCAAAAGCTTTATTTATTGCCTGGGGGTTAAATAGCAGAAAGCAGAGTAACCGAGAACAATCCAACGTTATTAACGACAAAAAACATGTAGATTATGAGTAAGTATTTTGCAGAATCTGAATTGATTATCAATGAGGACGGAAGTTGTTTCCACCTCCATCTGCGTCCTGAACAACTCGCCGACAAGGTGATTCTCGTTGGCGACCCTGGCCGTGTAAGCCTCGTGGCATCCCACTTCGAAGAGAAAGAGTGCGAGGTGGAAAGCCGTGAATTCCATGCCATTACCGGCACCTATAAGGGCAAACGCATCACCGTTCAGAGCACAGGAATAGGATGCGACAATATTGACATCGTGGTGAACGAGCTCGACGCTCTGAAAAACATCGACTTCAAGACACGTACCGAGAAGCCCGAACACACCACACTCACCCTCGTGCGCATAGGCACCTGTGGAGGCTTGCAGCTCAACTGCCCTGCCGGAACCTTCGTTGCCTCACAGAAAAGTATCGGCTTCGACGGACTCATCAACTTCTATGCACGCCGAAATGAAATCTGCGACCTCGACACCGAGAAGGAATTCAAACGACAGGTGAAATGGAACGACCAAATAGGCAATCCCTACTGCGTGGACAACAATCCGGAACTCCTCGACCGCATTGCCGCCGATGACATGGTGCGAGGAATCACCATCGCCTGTGGAGGATTCTATGGTCCACAGGGCAGAGAACTGCGTGCACCATTGGCCGACCCTGAGCTGAATGCGAAGATTGAGGCGTTCGAATATAACGGTCTGCGTGTCAACAACTTCGAGATGGAGAGTTCGGCTCTTGCCGGACTGTCGCTGCTCCTCGGACACAAGGCGCTCACCTGCTGCATGGTCATCGCCAACCGACGTGCCCTCAGTGCCAATACTGGATACAAGAGTACCATCGACAACCTCATCAAAGTAGTGCTCGATAGAATTTAAATCTCATTGCAGCAACACGCCCTGAAAGGGCAGAAGCTCCTAGCCCAGGGTAACACCCTGGGTTAAATAGCAAACACCCCTATCGCCCTGTAAGGGCAAAAGCTTTAAAATAAACAATAAAAAATGAATCAAGAAGAATGTATCTGTGCCCTGGCAACCCCAGCCGGCGGTGCCATCGGAATCATCCGACTCAGCGGTAACAACGCCATTACCATCACCGACCAGATTTTCACATCTGCCAGCGGCAAACCTCTGACCGGGGCGAAAGCCAATACCCTACATTATGGCGAAATCAAAGATAAGGACGGAAAAACCATCGACGACGTGCTCGTTAGCGTATTCAGGGCACCACACAGTTACACGGGAGAAGACTCCACGGAGATTTCCTGTCACGGCAGCAGATACATTCTTCAACAGGTTTTACTACGGCTCACAGAAGTGGGCTGTCGACAGGCTGAGCCTGGCGAATACACCCGTCGTGCCTATATGAACGGCAAGATGGACCTGTCGCAAGCTGAAGCCGTAGCCGACCTGATAGCCTCAACCAACAAGGCCACCCACCACATGGCAATGAGCCAGTTGAAGGGACATTTCAGCAACGAGCTGACACGACTACGCGAAAAACTATTGAAGATGACTTCGCTGCTTGAACTGGAACTCGACTTCAGCGACCACGAGGAACTGGAGTTTGCCGACCGCAGCGAACTGAGAGCTCTTGCCGAAGAGATAGAGCGCCGCATCAATACCCTTGCCCACTCTTTCGAGACGGGAAATGCCATCAAGCAGGGCGTCCCTGTAGCCATCGTGGGCAAGACCAATGTGGGCAAAAGCACCTTGCTCAACCGACTGCTCCACGAGGAAAAAGCCATCGTGAGCGACATCCACGGCACCACACGTGACGTGATAGAAGACACCACCCTCATCGACGGCATCACCTTCCGCTTCATCGACACTGCAGGAATCCGCAAGACCAACGATGTGGTGGAGAACATCGGCATCGAGCGCACCTTCCAGAAGATGGAAGAGGCCCGCATCATCATCTGGCTCCTCGATGAACTGCCTGCAGAATCAGAAATTGATGAGATGGAGAAAAAGAAACAAGGCAAAAAACTGCTGATGGTATTCAACAAGATTGATGCGCTCTCGTTCGACCCAACCTCACTTCCTTTCCATTATTCTGCCCAGTCGGCAGACAAGAACAGCCTTGCCTCTTCACCCTCGTCTTCGCCAGCAAGCATCAGCATCCTGAGCATCAGCGCCCGCACAGGCGAGAACATCCCCCTCTTGGAGAAAGCTTTGGTAGAAGCAGCCGACATTCCTGAAATATCAGAAAACGATGTCATCGTGACCAGCGCCCGCCACTACGAAGCCCTCATCCGTGCCAACGAATCCCTCTCCCGTGTATTGGAATCGATGGATATGGGCATGAGTGGCGACATCATTGCAGAAGACCTGAAAATCGTATTGGATGAACTTGGCGAAATCACTGGTGGACAGATCAGTAGTCAGGAAACACTAAACAATATCTTCAAGCACTTCTGCATCGGAAAGTAATAGAAACGAAAATAGGGAACGCAGTGCGTTCCCTATCTTTTTATCACTTGTTGCGTCTGTTTTTTGAATCCATACCTTTAGAGAAAGCACGAAGTTGTTGCCTTCAGGCCACCATTTGGGTCCAAAGTATCGTCCTTTGGATAAGAGAAAGGTATAATTTGACCACCTTACTTTCCTTGCAACCGAAGATCAACATCAAAGAAAGTATTACTAATGTACTATCGATAATTCTTTTCATTGTCTTTAAATATTTTGATCATTTCATTGCGTTAATTTTCTTATATAAGATAAGACGGTACTACTATGACTAAATTCAAGCGCCCTACCCACCTCCTATTCTTTTGGATCAATGTCAAATGGAAGCAATGGAGTATCATCATCATTGCCACTATTGAATCGGTCGAAATCCGAGATATAGGAACGGTCTTGAATAACCTTATATTTCTCATACTCAGAATAAGCCTTTTCTCTGGCTTCTTCTTGCGAAACCTTACCTGCACTACTCTTAGTATCATAGTCCATGGTTTCAAGCAACAGCTTCAGGCGATTCTTCCAATCCTCCATCGTAGTAACGATGTGTCGTCTTGCGCGAGATTCTGCGAGATCCAGGAAACTTGTTGTTATTGCGTTAAGCTGAGACAATTCTTCATCAGAAAGATAGTTCTTTGCCACTATCGTATCAGATTTCTGAACTCTTCCATCAGGCGCTTTCTTCCATGTAGTCAAGCCCATGTGAGGCATTTCCGCATCAGCTCGCTCATAGACGATCTCGGCTGCCGTATGATTGGTAACCGCCAGGTGCATCATATTCTGCACCATCTTATAGAAGAGTTTGGTACTTTCAGCCTTTGCATCATAATCTGCACTACACTCTGCATAAATATCAGTTATCTTCTGGTAGTATCTGCGTTCAGAAGTGCGGATTTCACGGATGCGTTCCAGCAAATCGTCAAAATAATCCTTGCCGAAGTGCTTACCTTGTTTCAGACGTTCATCATCCAAGACATAACCCTTAATGATGAACTCCTTCAATACAGAAGTTGCCCATATACGGAATTGGGTTGCCTGATAGCTGTTCACTCGATAACCAACAGCAATGATAACATCAAGATTGTAGAACAATGGAGCACGCTCAACATCACGCTCTCCTTCGGTTTGAACTTGTTGAATTTTTCTACAAGTTGCCTCTCTTTGCAATTCACCAGACTCATAAATCTGAGAAATATGATAAGTGATAGTTGCTCTATCAACACCAAACAAAGCAGCCATCCTTTTCTGTGACATCCAAAAAGTTTCGTTGTTGAAAATCACTTCAATGCGAGTTTCACCTTGTGCAGTCTTATACAGTAAAATATTGGATTCCAGCGAGTTCTGCATAAGTTCGGTTGTAGATACGGATTGAGAAAAATAGGCTCTTGCCTGCTTCACCAATAACTTCCTTGAATCAGCATTCTCAGAAATGATCATACAGGCCATACGGGATAGATGGAAAGCTTCGACCTTGCGAAACGATCCACTACCCAGCTTAACCATTTCAACCACGTGGTTGAAATGGTCATCTATATCCATACCTTTTTCACTGGCAACCTTGATTGCTTTGTCTATTACATTCTGGAATTTCCAATATCCCGAATAGCCCAACGCATTACAAAGTTCGCGTGAACTCCAGTATTCTTTCCCGTTATTATCCACTTTCCGAATTTCTTCGAATGTCGGACGCATGTCAGGCACATTATTCTCATCCATATCTTTTCCGTTTCTTTTGTATTGACGTTCTACAACATTGAATAGCAAAAATACAAAAAAAAGATGAAAATCACCCTAATCATTTATAAGAAGTATGATTTTTAATGTTATTTATGCAAAAAGAAAGAAACATGTCAGAATATATTGATTTTATCACTTATCAAGACGATGCTATAATCCAACGCCCATTACGTTATTACAGAAGAAGAGGACAACCGCATCCACAACCGAAGGGAGACCTTCATCAGGGAAACAGGCACCGAGAAACGGTACTTATCACGATGATCACCTCCTATGGACTTGCGCCAGGTGGCTATTCTGATGACATCCAATGTCAGCTGACGATGGCAGATTTATTCAGATAAAAGCCGACCTCTCAAAAATGATAAAAACCCACGTTTTAGCACGAAACTACCCCCCTGGACAGACTACAAACCAGTATGATTTTCTCAAAAAGTTTGGCTATCTCACGTATTCTTTGTACCTTTGTCGGCAATTACAATATTAAGATCAAACAATTATGGAGTTACTGATGTTTCTTTTTAGCAGGTATAGTTGCTATCATCGGTGCAATAGAAGTAATACGAAGAGTCAGAAGAATTCTTTCGTAAAATTATGGCATTAGAAATAAAAAGCACACCTGTATTGACAGGTAAAGACGCTGAACGTTTTATACGTGAGGCAGAAGAGAATGAGAGAAATCCACGAAGGAAAAAATTGCTTTTCTCGTTTGAGGATATTGACAGAATGATGGAACGTTCACGAAAATATCTTAAAGAGCATGGAGGAAAAGGACCTTTCGCAAAGTAAGTTTCTCTTTGAAAGGAACGTAAAGAATAACCGCTGTTGTTATGTGCTATTAAGTTAGTGTTAGTCTCTTCACTGAGGCTGGACGTCCTCAGCGGAAACCTATCGTTGTTGTGTGCGATTAAGTTCGTGTTTGCCTCTTCCAGAGGCTGGACGTGACAGATAGGCTTGCCCTCGGTACCTTGGTATCGAGGGTTTTATTATGTTCTCAATCTTTTTCGAAAAATACGCTAAATATATTCTGAAAGTCAACAATATTGCCAAAACAAGCACTCAGACAAATACCCAGAAACGCAGTACATAGAAAACTGATGATAGCATAGCTAATAATCGAAAAAAAATAGAAGAATACTGAAAGTGAGGTTTAAATTGAGGTGAAGAATGAGGTGAAGAGTGAGGTGAAGAGAAACTATATACTTGGAACCCAAGATAACACTAAAGACGTCCTCGTTATCCCCTCGCTTACAAATAAAGTTAAATCAAGTTCGCCCTGCAAACAAAATCCATCCATAAAATCTTTTTTTTTGATTTTTTTTGTATTTTTGCAGATATATTGCGCCAATATGGGCGTT
>ENA-UPWO01000785-UPWO01000785.1-human-gut-metagenome-genome-assembly--contig:-NODE-785-length-16662-cov-76.695990_pt1 | contig 16662 bp, 14 predicted proteins | sample MGYA00250056_ERZ773388 | MGnify/ENA primary metagenome ERZ773388 (study PRJEB29103, sample SAMN06112004) | human gut metagenome | biome: human gut; feature: ankylosing spondylitis patient; material...
TCATTATGCGAACTCATCCACTTCATTTCACGAGTTCATCCACTTCATTTCACGAGTTCATCTACTTCATTGAGTTGACACATACGGCTGCAGTGGCTGAAGGAGATGACTGAGTTAGCAGAATGAGACGGCTGAGTTAGCTGAAGGAGTCGAATGCAGTGGCTGAAGGAGACGAATGCGATAGCTGAAGGAGTCGAATGCAGTGACCGAAGGAGACGAATGCGATAGCTGAAGGAGTCGAATGCGATAGCTGAAGGAGTCGAATGCGATAACTGAAGGAGTCGAATGCGATAGCTGAAGGAGTCGAATGCGATAACTGAAGGAGTCGAATGCTGTGGCAGGAGGAGACACATTCTGAACACTTATAACTAGAGATTGCGGTATAATACTAAAGCTATCAGTACTTCTGAATTAATTCCATAAAGGTACGATTAGAACTTATCAAGGCACGGTACTGGCATCGCTGCGCTATTTCAATTCCATAAAGGTACAATTAGAACGTTACACTGAACTTTAGCATGGAGCAGGTATGTAAATTTCAATTCCATAAAGGTACAATTAGAACATTCTTATATTCAAGAAGGAATGTAAGCAAGTCTTTCATTTCAATTCCATAAAGGTACAATTAGAACCTGTCTGATTCTAGTTGCTGATACGCCATATTTGTTATTTCAATTCCATAAAGGTACAATTAGAACAGGTGGATATCGCCGTCTCCTCGCCGGGTGGTTATGTATTTCAATTCCATAAAGGTACAATTAGAACTAACAGAACTTGCCGGAAAATCTGCAGTACTCAGATTTCAATTTCATAAAGGTACAATTAGAACGGTATGGCAGCCCAGGCAGATACCAAACACCAGTATTTCAATTCCATAAAGGTACAATTAGAACCGTGATGTGTCGGCCTTTTTGGGTTCCCAAATTTATTTCAATTCCATAAAGGTACAATTAGAACTCCTCAATCGCAAGGAGGATTTTGAGGTTAACGAATTTCAATTCCATAAAGGTACAATTAGAACGCGGTTCACTTCCAGGTTTCGCTTTCAAGTTCGAATTTCAATTCCATAAAGGTACAATTAGAACACGAGAACTATGATATCTTCCCGGTTCTGCTTACCGAATTTCAATTCCATAAAGGTACAATTAGAACTGGGATTCGATTTCCAGACCGTCATCGATACGAGATTTCAATTCCATAAAGGTACAATTAGAACACCATCAGAACCGACAGAAGAACGATTAATAAACTATTTCAATTCCATAAAGGTACAATTAGAACGCGAGAGTATCTGATAACCGCCATCTGGGTACCATCATTTCAATTCCATAAAGGTACAATTAGAACAATATTTCTCTCCTTCCTTTGCCAATTTCTGAACATCATTTCAATTCCATAAAGGTACAATTAGAACGTGATTGCACCCGTTTGTCTGTCTACCCATTTTTCATTTCAATTCCATAAAGGTACAATTAGAACGCAAAAACGACAATGGTTGGCTGCGTTCTGATGCAGATTTCAATTCCATAAAGGTACAATTAGAACCATATTTTAGCGCTTTTCCGTGCTGCGCTAGGGCATTTCAATTCCATAAAGGTACAATTAGAACCATATCTGCAATTACTTCGGGGTCCTGCACTCCATCAATTTCAATTCCATAAAGGTACAATTAGAACGCTGCCCAGAAGTATAAAGAGATTCAGCTTGCTAAATTTCAATTCCATAAAGGTACAATTAGAACAGCAGCTTGTTTGAAGCGGTTGAGGTTGCGAGAATATTTCAATTCCATAAAGGTACAATTAGAACTGAATATACGTCCTCAATTCACGGCTTCTTTCTTTTCATTTCAATTCCATAAAGGTACAATTAGAACAGTTCAACGAAATCTCGCAACTAGCAGTCTATCAGAATTTCAATTCCATAAAGGTACAATTAGAACGAAAAAAGTCGTACCTTTGCAATAGAGGAAGGGGGTATTTCAATTCCATAAAGGTACAATTAGAACAGATATTCTGTCAAGCCTTTACCGTCTCCGTTTAAATTTCAATTCCATAAAGGTACAATTAGAACGAGCTTATGGTTCCGGCGCAAGTATCGATAATAAATTTCAATTCCATAAAGGTGCAATTAGAACTTGTGGATTTTCTACTTTCAACATTTGTTGGATACTCTATTTCAATTCCATAAAGGTACAATTAGAACAACCTTTGGGAAGACAAGGCGCAAGCGGTGGACTGGAATTTCAATTCCATAAAGGTACAATTAGAACCTTGCAACTGATAACGTGCAGCGTCACGAGAACCAATTTCAATTCCATAAAGGTACAATTAGAACCTGAAGACGATTAGTTATAATGTCAACCATATTTATTTCAATTCCATAAAGGTACAATTAGAACTCGCGTTCAAAACTTATTTGTACCTTTGCGCACGGATTTCAATTCCATAAAGGTACAATTAGAACAGAATCTTTTTGTAGTTTCTTCTACTAATAATGCATTTCAATTCCATAAAGGTACAATTAGAACTTGTTAGAGTTTCTTATTCTTGCCGCTTGGTCTAGATTTCAATTCCATAAAGCTACAATTAGAACATAGAAAGTTTCGCAGATTCTGTGTCTGTTCACTCATTTCAATTCCATAAAGGTACAATTAGAACCACAACTTTCACCTGTATTTAAATCCCCCTTTAATAATTTCAATTCCATAAAGGTACAATTAGAACTCGGCACGTTTATAATCAAGCACCTTTTTCCCGAATTTCAATTCCATAAAGGTACAATTAGAACCACTGAACTTAAGTATCTTCCTCGCAAGTTGCAAGTATTTCAATTCCATAAAGGTACAATTAGAACCACCCGTCTTGTCAACATTGTAGGTAATTTCTACTATTTCAATTCCATAAAGGTACAATTAGAACAACACACCCCGCTGCCTGGATAGTGTACCAACTAGAATTTCAATTCCATAAAGGTACAATTAGAACAAACGTAATCGACGAGCTCCAGGCTTCAGGTAATTATTTCAATTCCATAAAGGTACAATTAGAACTTCCAGAGAGCAGAGTAAGGGACGAAGAAATACATTTCAATTCCATAAAGGTACAATTAGAACCTCCGTTCCAGTAAGCTATGAAGCTCATGTCAGGAAATTTCAATTCCATAAAGGTACAATTAGAACGAGGTATATAAATTATCTCGAAATTGTAAGGCAATTTCAATTCCATAAAGGTACAATTAGAACCCGTTAATTCTTAGGCATAGATGCTCGAAGAATCAATAGGTTTGTGGGTGCAAAGATACAAAAATCTTCAGAAAAAATGTCGATGCCTAAAGATATTTTTTCAGCGGCCTTACGACAACCTGCCTATTTATGGAGGTTTCAATAAGTCAAAGAACACTTTTGGAGGTTTTTCCGAACCTAGAAACGGTTAAACAGAACCACATCGACAACTCTTTATAAGAAATTATCGGTAGACATTCTTTCTTTTCCAAGAATCTGTTTGTTCATATTATACCCCATTTTATTGGTGAAAACAATGACACTATCCTCGGATTCATCAATGATAGCTTTCATCTTCATTTGCAATTCCCGAAGTTTACCTTCGGATAATTCTCCCTCCAAAACAGAGTTCTGAATCCAACACAAATATTGGCGGCAAAGCTTCAACATTTTGCCTACTCGCTTCTCACCTACATCATAAACTATAATCACATACATATCACCAATACATTTTAAAAGGTTTATATTCTTCTATTCCTAAAATATCTTTTAGTAGCTTATAGCATTCCAACTTTATAAGATGCTTATAGCTTACATTACGTCCTAAAGAACGATGACGGAATGTCTCATCATAACGCTCTTCCATGGCCTTTACAAAAATCTTCTTTCCCTTTTCGTTCAAAAGACATTTGTTGAGTTTCTTATCAAAATGACTGGTGCTTAAAGCATGCTTATTGAGTACCTTGAAGATGACTCTATCCACGATAATAGGTTTGAAGATCTCGGATATATCAAGACATAACGAAAAACGCCTTTCTCCTGGAGTATGCAGAAAGCTTATCGTTGGATTGAGCTGAGTTTGATGAACTGCCCGGAGAGTTTCAGTATAACACATCATATTGCCAAAAGATATGAGAGCATTCACCTCGTTCTCTGGCGGTTGCTTGGTTCTTGATCCCATGTTGAAATCATCGAGAATGATATCGAATGCAGCATAATATGCCTGTCTGATATTTCCCTCAATTCCCATTATCTCATCTACAGCCTTAGCATCTGGCAAAGTATTACTCAATCTTTTAATAGTATCGATAATATCTTGCAGGTCTTTTCCTCTACGATTATAATAGTTGAGGTTCATAACCATATTCCAAGCTGCTCCCTGAATGAATTTACGAGCCAATTCTACCCTTTTCTTCTTATTTTGGTACGCAGATGTTTGTGCCAACAATGCCTTGCCAGAAAGAAGACTTTCCCTTGGCATGAAGCTTCCGGTATAGTTCTCATAATAGTCGAAGAAGTGGACAGGAATACCTTTTTGCCCCAAAAAGTTGAACAAAGCGCTATTTGTCCGCAGACTTCCAAAGGCATACAGTTCCGCAACATCCTCAATAGGAATGTATCGAGGTTGCTGCTTGATTTCTTCATTATCTTCATTCACGATAACAGGCGTGAACTTCAGCGTATTGTCCCTTCTCTCCATAATGCCTGGATTGAACAGATAAAAACTTCTTTTCATTCTTCTTCCTCCAACTCGTTTATATAACAAAAATCGAAATAACTACAATTCTTACAGATGCCTTTCTTGACTTTAGACGGGCAAACATCTTGAGAGATTATCTGAATGATGTCTTTAGATATAACCTGAATGTCATCTCTATCAACATCTGTCAAGATTACTTCTTTTGTCTTTCTCAAAAGAGGATATTCCAAGATGCCCTTCACGCCATCTATTCCATGTTGCTCGAAAACATACATGTAATATTTCAGTTGCCATTCATGAGCTTTATCCACCTTATTAGATTTCTTTATCTCATGGATGACCTTGTTCTTGGCATCATAGTAATCTACTTTGATACCATCAATCTCCACTTCCTCATACTTTGATGTACGTTGCGGATAACTTGATTCATGCACCAGCTTTCCTTCATAGACTAAGTCAGATTCTTGTTCCATGTTGATGCTATTGGCAAACAGCCATAGTTCCCTATGACATACGAAATAATAGTTTATAAATGTGCCTGAAATTCTCATATAAAACTCACAAAAAATTAGTATCAGTAAACTTATCCGTATTAATGCCTTCATCGAAGGAATAAAGATCTTCCCAACTGTTAAGATAAAGAAATCCATATTTTTCGTAACCAAACGTATGAATTATATCATAATCTTTACCATAAGGATAGATACAAAATGAGAACTGACTCATTAAGCTGAGTATTTGTTTCATCTTGATTTTGTTTTTTATAAAGTCTTCATCAGGTGCAGTTACTAACTCCTCAAAGAAATCCCATACCTTACGTCCGTCAATATTATCATTGTCTAATAGCCCAAACTCATTAGCTATAGCAACCACATTTCCCAACATAGAAGAAGGTATCTGTAACGGAACAAAAACTGTTACGTTTTTTTGATCAATAAGGCAAATAGACCGATTTATTTCAGGAAAATTTAAAGACTTAATTGCTTCATAAAAATCATGGATATTCTGAATATAAGCAGATTTATTCTGCTGCTTTATCTTACTCATGATCATGTCATACAACTTGTCAAAATTCTTACTCGCAAGTATTTCTTTATATGCTGTTGAGTCTGCATTCGATTTTGTCATAATTTCATATCGCTCATCCTTACCGTAAAGTGATTTTTCGGAGTCGCAATCAAACAAATAGAGTTTACAATTGTCCTTATTGCAATTACGATTAATTCGACCAGCCAGTTGTTCTTCACTGTCAATTAGCGACTTGTCTTTAAATCCGAGATCCATGTCTATGTCCACTCCTGCTTCTACAACTTGTGTGGTGATAAGCAGCAATTTACTATTTCTATAACATCTTGACTTCAAAGAAGATATTATCATTCTACGTCTTGGTTCTAGAATTGTCCCAGATAGAATAACAATATTATCAAAAAAGCCGTTTACTTCTTTTGCAAGAGAATAAAAAGTATTAGCTGTTCTTTTGGTAATAAACTCGACTATTGTAAAGACCCCATTCACATTGTCTTTGTTTTCGGTAGAATATTGATACGATTTTTCTTCCACGACATTAAAAAGTTCTTTCAAGTATGCTTCCTTTGTGTCATCATTTGGTTTTTCCTTTTCAAGAAGAGAGTAATCAAAAGATACCCTGTTGCAAAAATTGGGATTTCTAAAATATTTGTCTCTGTCTGGTACTAAATAGGTAAATGGGTCTTGCCTATCATTAGCCATCAATAATTTTCCAATTTTTGGAAGCGTGGCTGACATTAGGATAAACTTCATATTGAAATATTGAGCATACCATGAAATAAGGCAAATAATCTTATTCCACATTCTCGGTGGATACGATTGAAGCTCATCTATAATAACTACAGAATTGGCTAACCGATGAATAAGATAATTGCTTTCCTTTACATTTGTCTTTAGGACATTGAAAAATTTGATATGGGACATTAACGTTATGGGATAGTCCATAAACATCTGATCCAGATAATTAAGATACTGATCTTCATTCTCATATTTTCCATCCGAACTTTTTACTGGAGCTTTTGAATGAATCTCTGCTATTTCATCGTCTTCAAGACCAAGGGTTTCCTTAAGCGATTCATATGTTTGTGTAATCAGTGTTGTGAAAGGGAAAACATAGAAAATGTTCTTAATGGAAGAATCTGCATCCAGCAATTCTCCTAAAGCCAACATGGACACATTGGTCTTTCCTGCCCCAGTCGGTGCATCTATGTAGAAAAGCCTTTCCCCAAGGTGATGGCGTATATTTGTTACGACATCATACGCCAAATCGCACCTTAGGTTGTTAAGACTCTCGTTGCATCTCTGGTTGACATCATGCTTTGGTACTATACCTTTGTCCACATAATCAAATACTTTGTGATTGTAGACTTTGCTGTTATGAACATTATAAATAATCTTATCTCTAAGCACACTATTAATGAATCCTTTACCAGCATGAATGCCTTTCCAATTATTCATAAAGTGAGCGGTAGCAAGATAGTCTGATGCCGTCAACAAAGAGTAACAAAGTCTTACAAGTGCATAAACAGGATAATTGTGGTCTGCAAGTTTCGACAAGTCATTAAAATAATCAAATGCATCGTCTATTCCGGACAAGAAATTATTAAACTTTTCCAACTTGTCCTCTGACATATTTATATTTAGAAATGATATGTATGGACTTAGATCACTGGATTTAATATTTGTCCAAAAGTCCATATTCTCACACTCTCCCAATTCGCTACAATGGTGCTTTGCAATAGAGTAGCTCATAAACAAGGCGATATTACAAAGAAAGACAATCTCGTCATTCTCTGTAATGTTCTTATCTAACAGGTTGAAAACAGAAATGGCAAGATATAGGTAGGCACTTATAAGTGAATGGTTTGAGCCAAAATTATGAAGAACAATCTTCAGTTTTTGATTGTTCTTCATCTTGTTCTTTTGAAACTGGTCATTCAACTTCCCTAAATCATGGTAAGCTATTGCGTCCCAAAATAATTGATAAACCATTTGGTGGAGTCTAGCATCACAAGGCCCAATTGTAGATTTTTCGATAAGACCTTTTATAATGCCATCCAAACCATTTGATGCAGCAATACTTTTTGCATATTTCATCGTGAGTACGCAGTGATCAACCAATTTCTCACGAACGGATTTGTTATCATTGGATACATGTGAATAGTAAATATCCGCATTTTTGATCAAGTTGCCAAAAAAGGCCTTATCGTATAATCTACCAATCATATCATTTATATTATTTATATCATTTGTATTATCTGTGAATCACCTATATCAAAGAATGCAGCAGAGCCATCAACCGTCAATTCTTTACTGAATAAAATATTTGAATATACAAAATCTGCATAATCATATTGAAAGAGTTCTTCATTGAAGCCTACTGGCAATTTCTCAAAATAGATGAACGTAGGTTTTTCATCACGCTTTGCGAACAAGGACAATGATGATTTTACAATATATTTACTTACCGCATCATTCTTACGAAAAAGAGATGATATCTTAAAATCCCTGTTGAAAAGGAAAGCTTTAAAATCAGAGTATTCTGTTGGATTGACCCACCAGACACCAAATTCGTTCTTACCCATATAAGGAATATATTCGGCTCTATAAGACATTATGTTCTCATAAATCCGCTTTTCCGTTTCATCATTTGTATTTAAAAGCAGGTAACACCTATAAGAAGGCTTGATAAGAGTCTGCTCTTTGACTATCAGATTACCTCCAGCTTCATTACTCGCAAACCCAGTACCATTATTATAAGTGATAACCTCTTTTGTATAGTTACCATTGTCACTTGCCAATGGTTGTACGGCCACTTTCAAATCTCGGAATTTACAGTAATATTCTGGCAAGACACCTTCTTTTTCATGCCCCTTTAGGCCAACGATGGCACCAAGTATCCCCAATAATGCCGGTTTGTGCAGCATATTGTAAGTCAGATAGATACCATCGTTGATATCAGGCTTCTTGAAGAAACCCATCTCTGCCTTCAAATCAAACGATATTAGCTTTTGATTTGAATTCATATTAAATATCGTATTGTTTGACTTCTTCGGTCAGATTCTTCAAATTGCAGGTTTGCTTATTATAGTAAACCTCCACACTCTCAACGGAGGATTTGATATCTTCGAGTTTGTTTGTTAATGCCTCAAAATCGTACACACATTTCCCATTCTCTTTCTCTTCCTCCAAGTTAATAAGTGTTGCAAAGCTGGGAAGAACCAACTTTGAACCTTCCTTGAGTTCTACCCAGACAAGCATCTCGTTCTCACATCCTGCTTTGGACGCAGAATCATACCATGTTACTCCACAGCGCATACCTACTTTCAGCTTGTCTATATCTGCGGAACTTAACTTTGCACCTTCACCTACAATTTCAGAGATATCATCCAGATTGCCTGGATTAATAGAGAAATGATGAAGGTAATGACCTTCTTCAAGTCTTGACTGTCGGCCTATCGTAGTCATACTTTTTTCGGTGTCGGTATCTTCATCCTTTTTACTAGCCTTATTACTAAAAGGCGATGTAATCTGTTCAGTATAGATATAATTGTCTTTCCAAATATTCATGCCATGATTTATTTGTACCGGTCCATGAACAGAAACGTTGGTACAACCTGCAAATGTTGCACCAAACAACTTGACATCAAGACATGACAAGAGGTTCTTGGCAACATCTTTTTTCTTAATTTTCGTCTTATCCTTAGGTATAGCTCCAAACAGATTCTCGTATCTTTCATCCAAAGACCTTGGATTTAGATTATCGTTAAGGGTCTTCATGTAGAAAACATCAACATTTTCATAAGCATCCTTCAAATATTTTTTGATAGAATACTTGAAAGCTTTGTCTGTTGCATACACGATTCCGTCAGGAAGTGTGCGAGGCTGTCCTGAGAAATCTGCATTGTAATTTGAATTGATGGCTTTCACAATTGCGCAACCATACACTCTTTTTTTGAACTCTGCCATATTATACGTATTTATTCATTAATTGTATTATCATTTTTCTCATATATCACGCAAGGGCTGAAACAACCAGCGAGAAAGAACTTAAGCAATGGTTTCATTTTTACTTCATTGCCGTTTGCAAGTATCTCTGATGCAAGTCTTTCAAAATTTCCTTTACGTTGGTAGTTTACTCTTATATCATGCTTGTAAATAGCTATAGACTGAGCAATTTCATCCTGTAGTTGAGACGAAGTGCTTTTTTGCAAATAAGGCTCAAGCATGGCATAAGTTTTGTTCTTTGCTTCGCTACGGTCTATAATGTATGATACAAGTTGACCAGCAGCAAAGGCAAGTTCTTCAGAACTATTGAGGGTTGCCTTACCAGAGGCAACGTCTCTTATTTTTTCTCTTAACTCTGTTACATTTTTGTCCATATTTTTATTGTCTAAATGGTTAAACATTCCTTGAAGGCTAAACCATAAATTTATCTTTCTTTTTATATCATTATTCCATTCGCATCGATTCTTTATTATCTCTGATTTGATGTTCGTTAGAATTGAATTGAACATCATGTCCTCAAACATGTTCTGGGTTATCGCCTTTAAATCAGATTTATATATATAAGCGTATACAGCTTGCCTATATTTGAGGATTAAATCAACCATCAGGCTACCTCCTTGTACAAACTCGGGCTTAGGAAGATCTCCAAAATAATAACAAGTGTAATTATCATCCTTGATTTTGACCAAGGTATTATTAAATATAATCTTTACCACAATTCTTTCAAAATCAAATATCGTCCTGATATTGATATCGGAATCCTTGTTGAATACTTTGTCTTTAAAAAATCCTGAAATTGTTACATTAGATACAGCTACAGGTTGACTAAGCTCATATCTAAACATTGGAACGAAATCAAAATCATTTAAGACCATCCCAGACTTTGTATTTGAATAATTCAGAAGATAATAATCTGAAAGATATTTTTTATTCGTACTTGCAAAGAGGCTTTCTAACAACTGTCTGTACGATAATGGTTCCTTTTTATCGTTGAATATTTTCACGATAGCCGTATTTATTTCACGTTGGTCCACCACGATAGGGAGTGGATTGGGAAGACATTTAGATTTGCGTCTAAGCAACTTGTTCAAATAGAACAAAGCCATAGCATCGTTGATAGAAAACCTTTGGCTTATTCCATCCTTAAGATAACATGTTTGGTGTTTCAAAAAAGGCTTCTTATTATTGTATGCCGTAAGAAATCCAATTACTCCATATTTCTTGTCAGATAGAACCTCCCCGTTAAAAATTTCCTGCTCAATATATTCTTTATGCTTTTTTTCTATTTCTTCTACAGGAACACTTCTGAGATACAGATGAACATAATCCTTTTCTGATAGTTGCTCATATACTTCTAGACTTTTCAAACAAGAAATGATTTCCTTGAAAGATGAGAAGAAACCTTCAATCTCCGCTTTATATTTATATGTTTGGCTATCGTCAGCCTCTAACATGTTTAGATTATAGACACGGATACAGTTGTCACAATAATCATTTATTCGGTCACTTACAACCTCAAAACGTTTATTCCGTATTAGTTGATTATTTTCTTTTATTTCATCCTTGGTTGGTTTGTCTTTCTTTTTAAATATTTTAATACCGTGAGATTGTCTATCTTTATCACTGAAATTAAAGTTGTAAGCTATTGCGAAAGGAGAACAAGAATGGATTTTCTGTTCCTTATCGAATTTCTTAACTTTATTCATCGTAATATATGTGGTTGCCTCTTGATATCTTATACAATCCTTCCATAGTCGGATATCTTTATTTTTTCCATCGAAATAATCATAATCAATACCCTTCTTAAGGTCTTTGTTAATCCAAACACCATTACTGTCAATATCAATAAAGACATGAAGTCCCTTATCAGGCTGACTTTTCCATTCCATAATGTCAGGAATGTCAGACATAAGGTCATTCATAAAATTGATTAATTCTCTTATCATATTGTTTGTTTCTTTATTTCAATAAATCCAAATCCCTGTGAACATTGTTCTCCGACTCCTCCTTCATAAGCTATCTTCATCAACTCTAAAGGTGCTTTCAGACGGAAGGAACAAAGATATCCACGTACTCTTGATTCGTATGGAGTATTGGCTTTTATCGTTATCAACTTTGACTTGACCTTTTTATCAATCAATTCAAATGAAAACTCCTTGTCTTCCATATCAAATGGCTGACCATGAATGCTCTCATATCTCGCCATCAATCCCTTTAATACGCCTTCAACAAACATAGGATTATCAGGAGATAGATATTGAGTCTTGTTATCTTCATGAAGCTTTACACAAATAGGAGACAGAGCTACGAAAGTCATTTCTTCTGATAATTGTGGCATTGGTATAGCCTCTACTCCAACAACATCAAAAGCAACTTGATATTTCTTATTGCCAATGCTAAAGCTTTGATGAGCAAATATACCTTGAATGAATTCAAGAGTACTTTTCTCCGGTATAAAGCTAATGTACCATACTGCTCTTTCACCAATGATTTTCAAACACCCTGCTTCAGGCAAAGGTCTTACTTTCTCAAAGATGAAGGGTGAATAACAAAATAGCTTAAACCTCTTTCTTTCATGTAATAGATAGCCATTTTCATGAAGCCATGCCGAATATTGCGTATCAGCTTGCGCCAATATGCGATAAATGACAGCAGACTGCTCATACTGATAATTAAAGGGCAGCAAGTCACCATGTTTCCTATCTATTTTCAAAGTTATTTTAAACTTCATAAATATTTATTTTATGCATACAAAGTTAATAAAAAAACTTATACGTTGTTATTTCTTTAAGAATTATTATACTAATATTTCATTTTATCCTATCGAAATGCCAGTTTAGCAAGTAAACAACAAACACCGACATTACCCTTACCTTCATGCCTTAGAATACCCACTTTTTGCATCACCGCCAAATCTCTTTTTACTACCCTTGAAGTCTCCGACATGGTTACCGACATGTTACCGACATTTATTGTCGGTAACCAACTTCCCATAAAACGATAACATATTGGTTTTCAATTATTTTTCTTTCCGACATGTTACCGACATGTCTCCGACATTTTTCTCCGACATTTACATCGGCATTACCGCCACTATTACCGCCACATTACCGCCAAAACAATATTTGCACCGACATTTACACCGACAAAACAGCATCAACCTTCAGCGTTCACAGACCAACTGCAAATTGATTACTTTCGTAAAATTATCCCAAAAGGGATAAGAACAGGAGAAAAGGGGATTACACATTATTATATATAGGAATTCTTAGGGAAAATGGTGGGCATAACGTTATTGAATATCAACAACTTAAAAGTTTCATTGTGCAAGTTGAGGCATTTTCATTGTGCAAGTTGTGGCTATTTCATTATGCAAGTTGTGGCTATTTCATTGTGCAAGTTGAGGATTTATACTAAAAAAATGGTGTTTCATTCCTCAAAATGAAACACCATTGACCTAAATTTTATGCTGATAATCGAATTTCGCAATTAGTTGCTATAAGCACTCTCACCATGCTCGTAGATGTCGAGACCTTCCTCTTCTACTCGCTTGTCAACACGTACACCTACACTCTTATCTACTACCTTGAAGATAATGTAGGTAACTACTACGCTGTAGATGATGCTTACCACGGTGGCTACAACCTGAACCCAAAGCTGATGCCAGTCGCCATAAAGGGCACCCTGTACACCTTCGGCTCCTGTTACATACTGAGTGGCGAAGACACCGGTGAGGATAGATCCCAGAATACCACCCATACCATGAACACCAAAGGCATCGAGGGCATCATCATACTTGAATTTCTCCTTTACTACCGCTACCATGAAGAAGCAGACGATGGTGGAAATGATACCGATGCAGAAAGCTCCGAAAATATCGGTACTGCCGGCTGCAGGAGTGATGGCTACCAGTCCGGCAACAGCACCGGTACAAGCACCTACTGTAGTTGGCTTCTTGTTCACAATCCAGTCGATGAGCATCCAGGTGGTGGCTGCTGCAGCTGTTGCGATATGGGTTACGAGGAAGGCATTGGCTGCCAGACCATCAGCTGCCAATCCGCTACCGGCATTGAAACCGAACCATCCCAACCAGAGGAATGACATACCCATGAACACGAAGGTGATGTTGTGAGGTGTGATAGGATGACCCGCACGGTAATCATCACGCTTGCCTACACAGAGTGCCATGACCAGAGCGGCTACACCGGCATTGATATGAACTACGGTACCACCCGCAAAGTCGATGGCTCCCATCTCCTGCAGGAAACCGCCACCCCATACCCAGTGAGCCATAGGAAGATAAGCGATGATGACCCAGAGGATGGTGAAAAGTACATAACCGCTGAACTTAACGCGCTCGGCAAAAGCACCGAGAATCAGGGCTGGAGTAATGAGGGCGAACATGCACTGGAACATTGCAAAGGTGAGCTCTGGAATGCCTGTAGGCATGATGGCATCCAAGCCGATGCCGTGAAGGAAACATTTATCGAAACCACCGATGACGCAAGCCAGAGGATTGCCCGAATCGGCATATTCTGTAGAGAAAGCCCAGGAATAACCGAAGGCTACCCATATCAGACTGACTACTGCCACGATGAAAACCGTCTGCATCAGGATGCTGAGGATATTCTTCTGGCGCACCAAACCACCATAAAAAAGTGCTATACCCGGGATTGACATCAAAAGCACCAAGATGGTGGCCATGATCATCCACGCTGTGTTACCCGTATCAAGTGTAGTTAATAATAAACTGCTCATACTTATATCTTATAGTTAAATTAGAATACAATATTATAATATAGCCTCTCAAATATAAACTTCAATACTAATCATAAAGTTCAATGTTCAAACCTCAAAATTCAAAGTATCTTTATTCCTCTTTCTCAGCATTATACAATGCAATGTCGCCACGTTCGCCGGTTCTGATTCTAACGGTATCGAGTACAGGAATCACGAAGATTCTGCCGTCTCCGACTTCACCTGTCTGGGCAGCCCCCTGGATGGCGGCGATGGTAGGTTCCACGTTCTTGTCACGAACCACGATGTTCAGGAGCACACGCTCGATGCTGCTGGTATCGTACATCACACCACGGTAAATGCGAGCCTGGCGCATTTTACCCTCACCTCTTACATTATAATAAGAGAACCACTCGATGTCTGCTGCTAAAAGCGCCTTCTTGACATCCTCGAATCTAGACTTGCGGATAATTGCCTCAATCTTCTTCATAATCCTTTAATAATTAATAATGTGTTAATACTTCTATTGATTGTCTCTTTTCGAAAACGGACCTTCATTGGTTGCTATTCAAATCAAACCTTTCTTTTACATTATGTTCGTTTTCGGCTGCAAAATTAATACATTTTGTCAGCATTTTAAAGAAAATAAAAACATTTCGCTTTTACTTTTTATCAAATATTTTAAATTTATCCGGGCTTATCACATTCTCCTTACAATTTGTAAGGCAGAAAGCAATTTTATGATACAAATTGTAAGATAGCGAAAAATAATCAAGATTTCTGCATTTATTTTCTTGCATATCTCAACAAATCGTCGTACCTTTGCAACCGAAATCAAACAAATAGTCATCGAAATATTCGAAAGACTAGCAAAAAGTCAAATCTCAAAAGAGATAAGACATGAGAGATAAAAGAAGAGTATTCAAACATAAAGAACAACGCAGATGAAAGAAACAGTTCATTTTACAAAGATGCAGGGAGCGGGTAACGATTACATATATGTAGATACCCAACAATACGACATCCCTGACCCAGAGAAGGCGGCCATTGCCTGGAGTGCTTATCACACGGGCATAGGAAGCGACGGACTGGTTCTCATCGGAAAGCCGCAAGACAGCAGAAGAGCAGATTATTCGATGCGTATCTTCAACGCCGATGGTTCAGAAGCGATGATGTGCGGCAATGCAAGCCGATGCATCGGTAAGTATCTTTACGAAAAAGGATTGACCCGAAAGGACACCATCCGACTGGAAACGCTTTCGGGTATCAAGATATTGAAACTTCATCTTCAGGATAATAAAGAAGTGGTGGAATCGGTAACAGTAGACATGCTGAAACCCCAACTTGAAAATCCCGAGCAATTCATAGGCCCTTCGGTGCTCGATGCTGACGGCAGAAAATTTGAAGGCACCTATGTTTGCATGGGTAATCCCCATTTCGTTACCTTCGTGGATGACATCGACACCATCGACATCGCCCACTATGGTAAAATCCTGGAAAGAGACAAGGCATTTCCCCAGAGATGCAACATAGAATTTGCACAAGTAACTGACACAGACGCCATAAGGACACGAGTTTGGGAAAGGGGAAGCGGAATAACAATGGCTTGCGGAACAGGAGCCTGTGCCACAGCCGTAGCCGCAGCCCTTACCAAGCGTACTGGCAGAAAAAGCAGTATCGTGATGGATGGCGGAACGCTGGAAATAGAATATAGCGAGGCTGATGATCATGTTTACATGACAGGGCCTGCAGCCTTCTCATTCGAAGGAGAAATCCAGTTGGAGTGTTAATATAGGGAGTGTTGAATGTGGAATGTTGAATGTTGAATTTAGCTGTACCCACAAAGTCTCAAGAGTGTTGAATGTGGAGTGTTGAATGTTGAATTTAACTGCACCCACCAAGTCAACATTCAACATTCAACACTCAACATTAAAATTAGAAAGAACGCAAACTTAAATAACAAATGGTCGATAATGACCACAAATAAAAGGAGAAACAAAATATGGCATTAGTTAATGAACATTTCCTGAAGTTGGCCAACAACTACTTGTTTGCCGACATCGCAAAGAAGGTGAACGCCTACAAGATTGCACATCCAAAGCAGCGTGTAATCAGTCTGGGCATCGGTGATGTAACCCAGCCTCTCTGCCCTGCCGTCATCAAGGCGATGCACAAGGCTGTAGATGAGATG
>ENA-UPWO01000790-UPWO01000790.1-human-gut-metagenome-genome-assembly--contig:-NODE-790-length-16600-cov-20.296314_pt1 | contig 16600 bp, 12 predicted proteins | sample MGYA00250056_ERZ773388 | MGnify/ENA primary metagenome ERZ773388 (study PRJEB29103, sample SAMN06112004) | human gut metagenome | biome: human gut; feature: ankylosing spondylitis patient; material...
CGCCCCGTCTTGGCGCTTATCACGCGGTCGAGGGCGTCGAACATGAGGCGATAGCTTGTCTCATCAAAGAAGAGCTGCAGTCCGATGGCTTCCGAGCGCTGCAGGTCGGCGATGCGCCCGCTGTTGGGCAGTGCCACGACGATGCGGTCGTGGTCGGCGTAGCTCACGGTGGCTGTGAACGACATATACTGTATGCGTTCCTTGCGTGTCTTCTCGTCGCGTCGCACGGTGAAGAAGCAGACGGGTCGCCCCGGCTCGAAGTTGTGCTCTATGTCCGAGTCCTTGGTGCGCGTCACCTCCACCACTGCCTGGTTGAGCGAGTTGTAGTAGCAGTTGCCGATGGTCACGGGGAACCAGGCGTCGCCGCGCCTCACTTTGCGCTCCACGCCCATCGTCTCGGTCTGCTTTCTGAACTCCTCCTTCTCGTGGTTGTATTCTATCTCGAGAAGCATTCGCTGCTGCTGTAATGTCGTCATATCATTATTCTTTTTATTCTCCCGCAGATTTCACTGCTGATATTTTTTTAACAACGGATTTAACGGATTAAACGGATTCCTGCTGCTACTTTTTTTAACAACGGATTTAACGGATTAATCGGATTACTGCTGCTACTTTTTTTTAACAACGGATTTAACGGATACTATTTCCAGGGGGTGCACTTGTCTCAAGTGCACCAACCAAGAAGTGCACCAACCAAGCAAGAACGGATTAACCGGATTTATCGCTGCTATTTTTTTAACAACGAATTTAACGGATTAAACGGATTTACTGCTGCCACATTTTTTTAACAACGGATTTAACGGATTTAACGGATTCCTGCTGCCACATTTTTTAACAACGGATTTAACGGATTAATCGGATTGTCATTAACCGTAGCGGAGGTCTCCGGCCTCCGCAGCACCAAATCAGACTGTAATGATTGGTACTACAGGTTGCTGCGGAGGCCGGAGACCTCCGCTACGGATGGCGCACCCAACGAATCCGTTTAATCCGTTAATCCGTTGTTGATATTACGCACCCATCGAATCCGTTTAATCCGCTTAATCCGTTGTTAACTTAACGCAGCCCATAACGCACCCAATGAATCCGTTTAATCCGTTGTTAAATTTCACAAGCAGACAATCCGTTCTTGCTCGGTTGGTGCACTTCTTGCTCTGGCAAGCGGCAAAGCCGAGCGGAGACAAGTGCACCCCCTGAGAGTAGTATCCGTTTAATCCGTTGTTAACTTAACGCACCCAACGAATCCGTTTAATCCGATAAATCCGTTGTTAAATTTCACAAGCAGACAATCCGTTTAATCCGTTTAATCCGTTGTTAAATTTCACAAGCAGACAATCCGTTCTTGCTCGGTTGGTGCACTTGAGACAAGTGCACCCCCTAAATAAATCCGTTTAATCCGTTGTTAAATCTCACAAGCAGAGTGCAATCCGCGGGAGGCCCCTCCGCTACGAGCGAGTTATTCGAAGTAGTAGAGGAATGTGGCGATGCCGGTGAGCGCCTTCTTCGGCGAGTCCTTGATCTCAATAGCGAACTTGATCTGCACCTTTGCGATGCCGCGCAGGTTCTCGATGGCGTAGAGGTCGGCAACGAGGCGCACCGACTCACCCGACTTCACCGGCTGACCGAACTTCATCTTGTCCATGCCGTAGTTCACGAGCATCTTCACGTTGTTCACCTTTATCACCTGCTCCCAGAGATAGGGCAGCATCGACAGCGTGAGGTATCCGTGAGCGATGGTTGTCTTGTACGGACTCTCCACGGCGGCACGCTCCGTGTCTACATGAATCCACTGGTGGTCGAGCGTAGCGTCAGCGAACAGATTGATGCGCTCCTGCGAGAGCTCTACATAGTCAGACACACCGAGGTTCTTGCCGAGATATGCGGCAAACTCGTCATAGTTGTTAATTGTTACCATTTCTATATTCTATATATGTTTATGTTATAATTCAACATTCAACATTCGTTTAGTCTCCGTCCGGCGCATACATGAAGTCGTGCAGCGGGTCGGGGTATTCGAATATCTCGCCCTCGCGGAAGAAGCGCTTCATCTCCACCTCAGCCGTCTCTACCGAGTCGGAAGCGTGTATGATGTTCTCCTGACCGCTCATCGAGTAGTCGCCGCGGATGGTGCCCGGGGCTGCCTTGCGTCCGTTCGTAGCGCCCACGATGTTGCGCACCACTGACACGGCGCTGTTGCCCTCCACGCACATAGCCACCACGGGTGCCGACTTCATCGAGGCTACGAGCCACGGGAAGAACGGGCGCTCTGTGAGGTGAGCGTAGTGTTCGTTGAGGATGGCGTCGTCGAGCTGCATCATCTTCAGACCCACGATGCGCAGGCCCTTGCGCTCTATGCGGTTAATCACTTCGCCGATGAGTCGGCGCTGCACTGTACACGGTTTCAGCAAAATCAATGTTTTCTCCATAGGATGATGATGATTAAGTTGTTTAAAAATTATTTGTTTGTTTATTGGTTCATCGTCTTGCGATTAATGCAAAGTTACGTTTTTTTTCGTAATCAGACAACTTTTGCGACAATTCTCCCACAGATTTCACTTTCAGGGGGTGCACTTGTCTCCGCTCGGCTTTGCCGCTTGCCAGAGCAAGAAGTGCACCAACCAAGCAAACAGTGGAGCCTCCCACAGATTGCACGGATTTGCACAGATGCTGCTAACTTCAGGGGGTGCACTTGTCTCAAGTGCACCAACCGAGCAAGAACGGATTCCTGCTTGTGAAATTTAACAACGGATTTATCGGATTAAACGGATTCGATGGATGCGTTAAGTTAACAACGGATTAAACGGATTAAACGGATTCCTGCTGCTTGGGATGTTTAACAACGGATTAAACGGATTGAACGGATTCGATGGCTGCGTTAAGTTAACAACGGATTTATCGGATTAAACGGATTCATGCTGCTTGGGATGTTTAACAACGGATTGAACGGATTAAACGGATTCGATGGGTGCGTAATATCAACAACGGATTAAACGGATTGAACGGATTAGATGGCTGCGTAAAAAAATCCGTTCAATCCGTTTAATCCGTTGTTAAAAAAGCATCAGCAATAAATCCGTTTAATCCGATTAATCCGTTGTTAAAAAAATATCAGCAGTAAATCCGTTTAATCCGATTAATCCGTTGTTAAAAAAAGCATCAGCAGTAAATCCGTTTAATTCGTTTAATCCGTTGTTAAAAAAGCATCAGCAGTAAATCCGTTTAATCCGTCTTCTTGCTCTGGCAAGCGGCAAAGCCGAGCGGAGACAAGTGCACCCCCTAAAGAATCCGTTGTAAAAAATTAGCACAAATATGCATCTATATTAAAACGGCAAAAAACAGCAAGCGGTTATGTTTCTTTAACGGCAAAGACTTTGACATTTTATATTAATATGTGTAACTTTGCTCAGTTTAAACTTAAGCAACAATGAAAATAATCGACTTCAGCAAACAAAACTCTATCATCAACAAGTACATGGCGGAGATGCGCGACAAAGACTATCAGTCGAACCGCCTCCTGTTCCGCAACAACATAATGCGCGTGGGCGAGCTGATCGCTTACGAACTGAGCAAGACGCTCGACTATGAGACGCGCGACGTGCAGACGCCGCTGGGCACGGCGAAGGTGAATGTGCCGACAGACAAGCTGGTGCTGGGCACTATCTTCCGCGCCGGTCTGCCGTTCCACCAGGGATTCCTCAACATCTTCGACCACGCCGGCAACGCTTTCGTGAGCGCATACCGCGAGTACGAGGACAAGGACCACACGAAGGTGGGCATACACGTGGAGTATCTGGCTACGCCCGACCTCAACGACGCTACGCTGCTCATTGTGGACCCGATGCTGGCTACGGGCGGCTCGATGGAGTTGGGTTACAAGGCGCTGCTCACGAAGGGTAAGCCGAAGAAGGTGCACGTGGTGTGCGTGATGGCGGCGCCGGAGGGCATAGAGCATATCCGCAAGACGTTCCCGGAGGACACTACCATCTGGTGCGCTGCCATCGACGGGGGACTCAACGAACACAAGTATATCGTGCCGGGATTCGGCGACGCCGGCGACCTCTGCTACGGAGGAAAGATCTAACGCAGCCTGCGCCTGCTGAGGGTCTCCTGCAGATTGCAATTTCAGGGGGTGCACTTGTCTCCGCTCGGCTTTGCCGCTTGCCAGAGCAAGAAGTGCACCAACCAAGCAAACAGTAATCCTCCCACAGATTGCACAGAATTCACAGAACCTTCTGCTGAGGAGAACCTCCCACAGATTGCACAGATCAACACAGATGGTTAGGGTGCGGAAGATAGTAGCGGAGGTATCCTGCCTCCGCAGCAGCAAAGTAACTCCCACAGATGGCACAAGTGCACCCCCTTGAAGACAGCCTAACTTCTGTGTAGATCTGTGAAATCTGTGGGAGAATACACTCAGCAAACAGCAGTCCTCCCACAGATTGCACGGAATTCACAGAACCTGCTGCTGAGGAGAGCCTCCCACAGATTGCACAGATCAACACAGATTCGTTGGGTGCGGAAGATAGTAGCGGAGGTATCCTTGCCTCCGCAGCTGCAAAGTAACTCCCACAGATGGCACGGATGCAATTTTAGGAAGGGTGTCAAAACTCAATTAACGCGGGCTGAAAGCCCAACATCACATAGCCCAGGGCAACGCCCTGGGTATAATGGTATATATAATGAACAATGCGCCCTGTAAGGGCAACACCTTAATAATTAGGCTTTTGCCCTTACAGGGCGTAGGGGGCGTGTGGGTTCCTTTTACCCAGGGCGCTGCCCTGGGCTATGTGCTTCTGCCCCTTCGGGGCGTGACGCTTGCGAGTTTTGACACACCCTCAACAGCAAAGTGACTCCCACAGATGGCACAGAATTCACAGAATCTGCCAACTTCAGGGGGTGCACTTGTCTCCGCTCGGCTTTGCCGCTTGCCAGAGCAAGAAGTGCACCAACCGAGCAATATAGATATACCTCTTGTTACGTTGGTGCACTTGAGACAAGTGCACCCCCTTGAAGGCACCCAAACAATCTGTGTAGATCTGTGAAATCTGTGGGAGAATCTACGCACCCAAACAATCTGTGTAGATCTGTGAAATCTGTGGGAGAACAATTTCAGCAAGAAGTTCTGTGAATTCTGTGAAATCTGTGGGAGAATACACTCAGCAAGAAGTTCTGTAAATCTGTGAAATCTGTGGGAGAACAATCTCAGCAAGAAGTTCTGTGAATTCTGTGAAATCTGTGGGAGAATAATCTCAGCAAGAAGTTCTGTGAATTCTGTGAAATCTGTGGGAGAACAATCTCAGCAAGAACTTCTGTGAATTCTGTGAAATCTGTGGGAGAACAATCTCAGCAAGAAGTTCTGTGAATTCTATGAAATCTGTGGGAGAATACACGCAGCAAGAAGAGTGGCTTCTGTGGGAGAACAATCTCAGCAAGAAGAGTGGCTTCCGTGGGAGAACACACGCAGCAAGAGTGAAATCTGTGGGATAATATCTATAGACTGCGGCGGAGGCCAGAGACCTCCGCTACGGGTAAACCTCACCATTAATATAAACGGGTAAACCTCACCATTAATATAAACGGGCAAACCTCACCATTAATATAAATATGTATAGGACAATCAGGACAATAGCCATTGCGATGTGCGCACTGCTGACAGCGGCGTGCACCGACACCGACTACGAGTATGCGTCGGAGCGCTGCTCCTTCTTCTTCAACAACCAGGTGTATCAGGACGTGACGCTGCAGAGCGCTCTCAACCCGCTCTCGCCCGGCGTGTTCTGCAATGTCTACGAGGGCACGGAGAACGGCAGACGCTTCATCTACTTCGTGAGCAACCAGGGACTCAGCAGCAAGAAGGAGCCGGCTGGCGACGACGCACGACGCACATATACGCTCGGCCTGTACAACAAGAGCGGCATCATCGTGGGATACGGCAACCTCGGAACGCCACCGACATTCTACGTCTACGACAGCCAATGCCCCAACTGCTACGCTGAGACGCAGACCATGGGCAACCGACTGAGGATGAACGACCGAGGTATGGCGGTATGCCCCACATGCAAACGAGAGTACGACCTGAACAACCGTGGCGTGACTGCCAACGGCAAAAAGCTGCTGCGCTATCGCGGCAGCGCCACAGGACCGCTCGGAGTGCTCGTTGTGAACAATTAGGAGTTTTGAGTTTTGAATTTTGAATTGTCGGCTACGCCGATGAGGAATTGTTCAATTAGGAATTTTGAGTTTTGAGTCAACAAAGGCTTAGAGAGGCTTAGAAAGACTTAGAGAGGCTTAGGAAGGTTTAGAAAGGCTTAACAACACGCCCCGAACAGCCAAAAAGCAGCGAAATAATGCACAGATACGGGGTATTTGTGCAGCGAAAAAGCCTTTTTATTAGAAAATATTTGTCTATTTGACAAAAAATTTGTTCCTTTGCATCCGCATTAAATTAGAAATCAATATTATAAACAATTTAAAACATTAAAATTATGTCAGAAATCGAATCAAAAGTAAAGGCTATCATCGTTGACAAGCTCGGTGTAGACGAAGCAGACGTTAAGCCAGAAGCAAGCTTCACAAACGACCTCGGTGCAGACTCTCTCGACACAGTAGAGCTCATCATGGAGTTCGAGAAGGAGTTTGGCGTAAACATCCCTGACGATCAGGCAGAGAAGATCTCTACTGTTGGCGACGCTATCGCTTACATCGAGAACGCAAAATAAATAAACCTTATGGTTTATAGTTTATGGTGTGCACAACCCCATAGCAATCACTCATTGTTATAATTCCATTGTGCACCATAAACCATAAACCATTTTTTTTTGACATTTTTCAGTTACATGGAATTAAAAAGAGTAGTAGTAACAGGTCTTGGCGCGGTGACTCCGTTGGGTAACAATCCAGAAGAAACATGGAAGAACCTCCTGAACGGCGTAAGTGGCGCAGCACCTATTACATTGTTTGACGCTTCTTCGTTCAAGACACAATTCGCTTGCGAAGTGAAGGACCTTAAGGTCAACGACTACATCGACCGCAAGGAAGCACGCAAGATGGACCGCTACGCACAGCTCGCTATCATCGCAGCAAAGCAGGCGGTGCAGGACAGCGGCATGAACCTCGACGAGGAGGATAAGAACCGCATCGGCGTCATCTACGGCGTGGGCATCGGTGGCATCAAGACCTTCGAGGAAGAGGTGGGCTACTGGGCAACACACCAGGAGAACGGTCCGAAATTCAACCCCTTCTTCATTCCGAAGATGATTGCCGACATAGCAGCCGGACACATATCTATTATGTACGGCTTCCACGGCCCCAACTTCGCCACTACATCGGCTTGCGCTTCTTCGACAAACGCTCTCGCCGACGCGTTCAACCTCATCCGCTTGGGCAAGGCTAACGTGATTGTAAGCGGCGGTGCAGAGGCAGCCATCACACCGGCTGGCGTAGGCGGATTCAACGCTATGCACGCCCTCTCTACACGCAACGACGACCCAGAGCACGCTTCACGCCCGTTCAGCGCATCGCGCGACGGATTCATCATGGGCGAAGGCGCCGGCTGTCTCATACTCGAGGAGCTGGAGCACGCCAAGGCACGCGGAGCGAAGATATACGCAGAGATGGTGGGCGAAGGCATGTCTGCCGACGCTTATCACATCACAGCATCACACCCGGAAGGACTCGGCGCCTGCCTCGTAATGCAGAACGCACTCGAGGACGCTGGCATGAAGCCGGAGGACATCGACTACATCAACGTACACGGCACATCGACACCGGTGGGCGACATCTCTGAGGCTAAGGCTATCAAGCAGGTGTTCGGCGAAGCTGCATACAAACTCAATATCAGCTCAACAAAATCAATGACTGGTCACCTCCTCGGTGCTGCCGGAGCTGTAGAGGCACTCGCATCAGTGCTCGCAGTGAAGAACGACATCGTACCGCCGACTATCAACCACGTCGAGGGTGACGAGGATCCGGAAATCGACTACACGCTCAACTACACCTTCAACAAGGCACAGAAGCGCGAGGTACGTGCGGCACTGAGCAACACGTTCGGTTTCGGTGGTCACAACGCATGTGTAATATTCAAGAAATATGCTGAGTAATCTCATCGACAGAATGAAGCTCCCTTTCCGCAAGGACAAGGAGCTTTATTTGTCTTTACGCAAAATCATCGGATTCTACCCGCACGACATTAGCTACTACAAGCTCGCACTGATGCACAAGAGCATGTACAAGCGCAACGCAAAGGGCAAGCCCGTGAACAACGAACGACTGGAGTTCCTCGGCGACGCCGTGCTCGACGCTACCGTGGGCGACATCGTATACCGCCACTTCCCCGGAAAACGCGAGGGCTTCCTCACCAACACACGATCGAAGCTCGTGCAGCGCGAAACGCTGAACCGACTGGCGCAGGAGATGGGCATCAACCAGCTCATTCTCTCAAGCGGACGGTCGCAGTCGCACAACTCATACATGGGAGGCAACGCCTTCGAGGCGCTCGTCGGAGCCATCTACCTCGACAGAGGATACGACGCCTGCATGGAGTTCATGCGCAAACGAATACTGGCACAAATGATAAACATCGACAAGGTTGCTTATAAGGAGGTGAACTTCAAGAGCAAGCTCATCGAATGGAGCCAGAAGAACCGTGTGCGCATCGACTTCAAGTCGATTCTCGAAGAGAAGGACAAGACCGGCTCGCCCGTGTTCGTCTACCGTGTGACGCTCGAAGGAGTGGAGGGATGCGAAGGAAAGGGCTACAGCAAGAAGGAAAGCCAGCAGCTGGCGTCGAAGCTGACGCTGGAGAAGCTGCGCCGCGAACCGCAATTCATCGACCTGGTGTTCGCCGCCAAGACCGACCGCACGAAGATGGAGGAGGAACCAGTGGAGAACGTGCCCTCAACAGAACAGCCCAACGACTTCATCGTGGTGAGCTCGGGAATGGAGGGAAAAGGGGTTTGTAATGAGGATGGCTGCTCTAACGAGGCTGGCTGTTCTAGCTCTTCTAGAGAAACAAGCTCTCCTAGCAAGCCTAGCTCTCCTAAAGACTCCAAGGCTAAGCGCAACCGCCGCTCGCCGATGTACCGCAAGGACGAGGCAGCAGCCGAAGCTCTCGACACCGCTTCTGCGAAGACAGCGCCTGCAAAGACAGAGGCTTCAGCCAAGGCAGCGCCCGTTTCTTCGGGCCTCACCCCCGCCGACCTCGACCTCTCTGACGAAGACTTCGACCTCAGCCATATCTCGGCGAGAGAACAGAGCCGCGAGGAGATAATCGCTGCTGCAGAAGCCGCAGCGTTCGGAGAAGAATAAAACGTTATTATCCGTAGCGGGTGTGTCAAAACTCGCATTAATTGAGTTTTTAACAACCTCAGCATCAAGCATAACGGTAATTATTATAAGAATGTTAGCACGATTGCTTGCTGCGGAGGCCGGAGACCTCCGCTACGGATAAAACGTATCTCACCACAACAACACCTACAACATCTATCACCACCTCAACATCTCACCATAACAACATCTATCACCACCTCATTCTACCTTTTTTATACAAAATTAACCCTTGTAATGCACACGCAACAAGGTTTTTATTTAATTTTGCAACAAAATACTTACGACTATGAAGAAATTATTACTTGCAACATTGCTTTTGCTCGGTATCGTAACTACCGCAAGCGCACAGCTGCCGAAGGTGATGCTTAAGAGCATCGACGGCAAGTCAGTGTCTACAGACACACTCTCAAACAACGGCAAACCGTTCATCATCGACTTCTTTGCAACATGGTGCAAGCCCTGCAACCGCGAGCTCACCGCCATCAGCGAGGTGTACGATGAGTGGCAGGAAGAGACTGGCGTGAAGGTTATCGCCGTGTCTATCGACCAGGCACAGAACAGCAACAAGGTGAAGCCGCTCGTAGACAACCACGGCTGGCAGTATGAGGTTCTGCTCGACCCGAACAGCGACTTCAAGCGCGCGCTCGGCATACAGACCATCCCTTACGTTATCGTTTGCGACGGCAACGGCAAGATCGTGTCTAAGCACAACGGATATACCGAGGGTGCTGAGGAAGAGCTTATTGAGGAAGTACGCAAGCTTGTGAACAAGTAAAAGAGTTGACATGTTGATATGTTGACAAGTTAGCAGTTATCACTCCCACCAACAACCCTAACAACATTAATATGAACAAGAAGCTTACGCTCGCTCTCGCTGCCCTCAGTCTGTCGGCAGCCACAGCGAGCGCACAGACAATAAAGGTCGCTAAGGACTACGACGTACAGATTACGGGTAGCTTGCAGACCGACTTCCTCGTTCCGCAGGAAGACAACAAGATTGGTACGGGAACCTACGACGACAAGGTGCTGAACAACACCTACGCTGAGGTTCACGCCCTCTCGAAGTACGTAGACGCCGGTGTGCGTCTTGAATATCTCGACCATCCGCTCCCAGGCTTTGACAAGGACTTCAAAGGCTGGGGTGTGCCGTTTTATTACATCAAGGGCAAGGTGAAGAACGCCGAGCTCACACTCGGTAACTTCTACGAGCAGTTCGGCTCGGGCTTCATCCTCCGCACATACGAGGAACGCTCGCTGGGCATCGACAACTCGCTGCTCGGCGGTCGCGTCATGGTGCGTCCGTTCAAGGGCGTGCAGGCAAAGGCGGTAGTAGGCACACAGCGCCGCTATTGGGACACACAGTCGCTCATAGCAGGTGCCGACCTCGAGCTCAGCGTGTCAGAGTGGTCGCAGAAGATGCAGCAGTCGGGCACTAACCTCACACTCGGTGCATCGTGGGTGGTAAACCACCAGCACCAGAAGGAGGATATCTACGCCGACGCCACACACAAGCTGCGCTTCGTAGAGAACACCAACGCCTTCGACGTGCGTGCCAACCTGCAGAAGGGCGGATTCAGCATCCTCGGCGAATACGCACAGAAGACCGAAGACCCGACGTTCGACAAGAACTTCCCATATATCTACCGCAAGGGCTACGTGACGATGCTCTCTACATCCTACTCGCAGCGCGGCATGAGTATCCTCTTGCAGGCAAAGCGTTCGGACAACATGAACTTCCGCTCACGCCGCACAGAGAGCGGCACAGCAGGCTTCATCAACCACCTGCCGGCGTTCGCCATGCAGCAGACATACGCTCTGGCTTCGCTCTATCCTTACGCCACACAGCCTAACGGCGAATGGGCTTATCAGGCAGAGTTCGGCTACAAGTTCAACCGCAAGACATTCCTCGGCGGCAAGTACGGCACAAGCGTGAAACTCAACTTCTCGCACATCCGTGCCATCGAGAAGAACGTACACAACGGCGGCACACCGGGCACAGACGGCTACGGTTCGCCTTTCTGGAAGAGCGGCGAGAAGTACTATCAGGACATCAACGTGCAGATTGAGAAGAAGCTCACCAAGGACTTCAAGCTCAACCTTATGTACATGAACCAGTACTACAACAAGACCGTCGTTGAGGGCGAAGGCGGCATGATTCATTCTGACATCTTCGTGGCTGAAGGTAAGTACCGTTTCAACAAGAAGATTACGCTGCGCGGCGAGGCTCAGTATCTGAGCACAAAGGACGACCAGGGCGACTGGTGGTTCGGTCTGCTCGAGCTTTCTGTTCTGCCCAACTTCATGTTCACCATCAGCGACCAGTATAACGGTGCGGAGCACTACTACACATCGACTGGCGCCATCGACGAGTCGAAGGGCACACACGCAGAGCACTACATCAACGGCTCTGTCACCTACACTCACGGCGCACACCGTCTGCAGGTGGGCTACGGCAAGACACGCGCAGGCTACAACTGCTCGGGTGGCGTATGCCGCTACGTGCCGGCAAGCAAGGGTGTGACAGTATCATACAACTTTAACTTCTAAAGCCACTATTATGAAACTGAAGAATATATTGTTAGGCGCAGCAAGCGCCATCGCCATTTTCGCAACAGTGGCATGTCAGGAAGTAGATCCCAACGACCGACTCATCTACGTGAAGCCGGCTGAGGTGGGACGCGCAGTGCTCATCGAGGACTACACCGGTCAGGAGTGTGTCAACTGCCCTAACGGCACAAACGCCATCAACAATATCGTTGAGACTTACGGCGAGAAGAACGTAATCGCAGTGGGCATACACAGCGGTCCGCTCGCATCAAAGGGCAAGACCTCGTTGGCAACCGAAATCGGCGACGAGTACTACAAGCACTGGGACAGCCAGAGCAAGCTCGGACAACCTTGGGCGCTCATCAACCGCGCTACAGCTCCTAATCAGGACTATAACACTTGGGCAAGCTACGTAGGTGTGCTCATCTCGAAGAAGGCTGCGCTCTCGCTCAGCGTCAACAACATTTATGACGCTACTACGCGCATGCTCACCATCAACGTAAAGGCTTTCGGCACCGACGGCAATACGACAGGCAAGCTACAGGTGTGGCTCATTGAGGACGGTATCGTGGCTAAACAGAAGATGCCCAATGGCAAAATCAACAAAGAGTATGTACACAACCACGTATTCCGCGATGTTGCCAACGGCACTTGGGGCGAGGACGTAACCGTAAAGGAGGGCGAGACCACAGAAAAGCAGTACAAATATACGCTGCCCGAGAAGTGGAACGCCGAGAAGGTATCGGTAGTGGCTTTTGTTTACGACAACAACGAGGTGCAGCAGGTTACTAAGAAGGCTGTCTTCGCAGAAACCGCTGCTGAATAAACATATTCTGTTTGAGGTTGTACGGAAAGACCGCACAACCTCAAACAATTCTTTTAACAAACCATTGATACCTAACGCTAATTTAAAAAACAGAATAATATGAAGAAAATCTTTACACTTTGCTTTGCTCTCTTCTCTGCAGTGGCAATGTTCGCACAGGAGACTAAGGGCATGTTTGAATTCGCTACGGCAGACGGTACTGTTGTACCAAGCGGAACAGTAATAACAAAATCGGACGTCGAAGACCACACAGATCCTGAAGAAGGAGTAGACAACATGCAGATCCCGACAGGTCTGTGGATCAAACCCGTAAAGACTGAATTGAACGGAGAGAAGCTCTGCGTCAAGCTGCGTGTTGACGTAGAAGAGATTGACCACGGCAGCATCGCCTTCTGTCTGCTTGGCAACTGTAGCAGCGCAATAAAGAAAGGAACATACGAGTCTAACGGCGGTTTCGTAGAGCAACTCGACGATCTTCAGACCGAATGGATGATCGGCAACGACGAAGAAACCGATAAGGCAAAGTACGGTGAGGCAAAAGCCAAGCTCACATTGGTAGTTTGCCGCAAGAAATCTCTGGGCAAGGACGATTTCGGCGTAGAGCATTTCGAATACAAGAATGTTGGCGAAAGCTCAACCGTAACAGTGCACTTCATTTACAACGAGAAGTCTACCGGCATCAACGGCATCAGCAACGCAGACGCTACAGTAGTGGCACGCTACGCAGCAGACGGCACACGCCTCTCAGCTCCACAGAAGGGCTTGAACATCGTGAAGCTCTCTAACGGCAAGACCGTGAAATACATTAAATAAAAGAATAAGTTTTAACAATTCAGAAAGGATCAAAATCATGAAAAAATTCCTGCTTTCTGCTTTTGCGATGCTGTTGGCTCTCACAGCCGGCGCGCAGAACTTCACAGTAGAGAAGTCGCCGAACCCGCAGGGCGTTCAGGCACCGGCTTTCGGCGCATTCAAGGCTCCTGCGAAGGCTAACCTCGCTGCCAACCAGCGTCTCGTAGGCTACTTCGACACCGACGATTGCGACAACTACGTAGGTGTTCCAAACTTCACCGGCAACAACAAGGTTGCCATCGAGCTTACAGCAGACGACCTCGCTCCATACTACGGCAAGAAGATTGCCGGCGTACGCTTCAACCTGGGTCAGGGCGAAACATCTACCGGTGTATTCGTACAGAACCTGACGCTCGAAAACGGTCAGATTGTTGATATGACAGAAATCGCTACTTCTGACAAGAGTGTTACGTCAGCAGCAGGCGCAAAAAACACAGGTGAATGGCATGAAGTGATGTTCGACCAAAAGGTAGAACTGAATTCTTCTTTCCAGAACTTGTTCGTAGGCTTCAACTACAAGCAGACATCAAGTAACTACCCTATCGGCGTTAACTCTAAGGTTGACGGTCCGTTCTTCATGTACGCTAACATCCCCGCTTCTCAGGGCGGCAACGGCGAAAACTGGTACCAGTTCCAAAGCGGCGGCATGGGTCTCGCTATCCAGCTTATCGTAGAGGGCGATTTCGGACAAAACAATGTACAGCCTCTCAACTTCGGTAACGTAATGGTTGCAAAGGGCAAGACAAAGAACGTAGCTGTAAAATTCAGAAACCTCGGTTCTAAGTTCACAAGCATCGACTACACCATTTCTCTCGACGGCAAGGCAGGCGCTGAGCAGCACCTCGACTTCGGCAAGGACTACGGCGTAGGCGGCACACACACTGTAGAGATTCCGTTCGCAGCAGACTCTAAGATTGGAACAAGCACTGTTACACTCACCGTCACAAAGGTAAACGGCGTAGAGAACGCAAACGCAACAAAGACAGCTACCGGCACACTCTATACAGTAGAAAGAGAGTTCGTGAAGAGATCTGTAGTAGAAGAGGGCACCGGCACTGATTGCGGATACTGTCCAAGAGGTCACGTTGTTATGCATAACATGCATAATCTTTATGGCGACCAGTTCATCGGCATCGCTCTGCACCAGCGTAGCTCAACGGACCCGATGTACAACGTCTCATACGATTTGGGGTTCACGAATTTTCCACAATGTATGGTAAACCGTTCAAATAATTTTTGGGATCCATACGAGCAAATGCCAGCAGTGCTCAAGGCTTCTCTGAACGAAATTGCTTTAGCAGAAGTAACCGTAGCCGGTACATTCGCAGAGGAGGACACAAAGGTTAACGCAACAGCCTCAGTAGAGTCGTTGGTAGCAGGCGACTACAACCTCGCATTCATGCTTACAGCAGACGGTCTCACCGGCAAGACAAACTCATGGAAGCAGCAAAACTACTTCTGCAAGGGACATGCAGGAAATCCATACAAGTCAAAGTCAAGTATGCCTGAGGACATCCAGTTCCTGTGGGATAAGGGATCATCATATGTAGAGACATACAACGATGTGCTCATCTCAAGCTCTTACGTAAACAACAACAACAAGGCGACACTGCCTACACTCGTTGCTAACGGCACAGTAAGCTCAGAGTACACGCTCAAGATGCCTACAAAGAGAACTCTGAAGGAAGCCATCAAGCACGACCAGGTTTACGTTGTTGCACTGCTCCTCGACAAGAAGACCGGCGCTATCGTCAATGCAGGCAGAGCTCGCGTCACTGGTTCTACCGGCATCGAGAACGTAAACAACAGCTCTGAGGCTACCGTTGTGGCTCGCTACAACGTGAACGGTGTTCAGATTGCAGCTCCGGTGAAGGGCATCAACATCGTTAAGATGTCTGACGGCACAACACGCAAGGTGCTCGTTAAGTAATCGGCGAAACAGTTATAAAGCAACAGAACAGCTTATATAAATGAATATTAAGGCGTTGCCCTCAGCGGGCAGCGCCTTTTTTGTTGCATTTGTTTTGTAGAGTCAGCAGTTTGCAGTAACTTTGCAGAAAGAATCATTAGGGGGCACTTTAGGGGGTGCCTTCAGGGGGTGCACCAACAGAGCAAGAAGTACACCAGTAAAGCTACGTTGGTGCACTTGAGACAAGTGCACCCCCTGAGAGGCACCAACAGAGCAAGAAGTACACCAGTAAAGCTGCGTTGGTGCACTTGAGACAAGTGCACCCCCTGAGAGGCACCAACAAAGCAAGAAGTGCACCCCCTAAAGACGCCCCCTAAAGGCACCCCCTGAAGGTAGCTAATAAACTCTAAAACAAATTACACAGAAATACAATGGAATGGATTGACAGTCTTTTCACCATACACTCAGCAGTACAGACGCTGGTAGTGCTGGCGCTGATCATCAGCGTGGGCATGGCGCTGGGCAAGTTGCGCATCCGCGGCATCTCGCTCGGCGTGGCGTTCGTGTTCTTCATGGGCATCGTGGCGGGCAGCCTCCACTTCACTGCCGACGAGCAGATGATCAGCTTCGCCGAAACCTTCGGCCTCTCCCTCTTTGTCTACGCCCTGGGTCTGCATGTAGGTCCTAACTTCATAGGCATGATGCGCCACGACGGTGCGTCGCTCAACGGCTGGGGCTTGGGCGTCATAGTGCTCGGCACCGTGATGGCACTCTCGCTGTGCCTCGTGCTGCCTATCAGCATCCCCGACATGGTGGGCATCCTCTGCGGTGCTACTACCAATACGCCGGCGCTCGGTGCGGCTCAGCAGGCGCTTGCCACACAGCATATATCGAGCAGCGGCGCCGCATTGGGCTGTGCCGTGACCTATCCGCTGGGCGTAGTGGGCGTCATCTTCGCCATGATACTGCTGCGCAAGTTCCTCGTGCGCAAGGAAGACCTTGACCGCTGCCAAAGCTCTGACGACGACAGCACATACGTCGGACAGTTCATCTGCGTCAACCCCGCCATCTCTGACAAGACGATAGCACAGATATCGCAGTCAACCCACCGCCACTTCATCATCTCGCGCATCTGGCGC
>ENA-UPWO01000793-UPWO01000793.1-human-gut-metagenome-genome-assembly--contig:-NODE-793-length-16586-cov-14.347750_pt1 | contig 16586 bp, 15 predicted proteins | sample MGYA00250056_ERZ773388 | MGnify/ENA primary metagenome ERZ773388 (study PRJEB29103, sample SAMN06112004) | human gut metagenome | biome: human gut; feature: ankylosing spondylitis patient; material...
AGGGATTCGAACCCCCGGTACCTCTCAGTACGCCGGTTTTCAAGACCGGTGCATTCGACCACTCTGCCATCTCTCCATAGGGTGTCTGAGAGTGCGGTGCTCGCAGTGAAAAAAGTAAATCACTTGAAAGCGTCACTACATTGCGGAGAGAGAGGGATTCGAACCCCCGGTACCTCTCAGTACGCCGGTTTTCAAGACCGGTGCATTCGACCACTCTGCCATCTCTCCATAGGGTGTCTGAGAGTGCGGTGCTCGCAGTGAAAAAAGTAAATCACTTGAAAGCGTCACTACATTGCGGAGAGAGAGGGATTCGAACCCCCGGTACCTCTCAGTACGCCGGTTTTCAAGACCGGTGCATTCGACCACTCTGCCATCTCTCCAATAGGGGAAACGCAATTGATGTAGTCTTGCAATCGCAGTGAATTACTATTCCACTTTGCTTTATTAGCGGGTGCAAAGTTACGCTTTTTAGTTCATACCTCCAAATTTTCGGCTTACTTTTTTCGTCTATTGGCGAAAAAACATTGGTTTCGACACATTTCACTGCTTCTGAAGCCGCAAGAAATACAAGTATAAGCTGCGGACGCCCCAAAAATATGCAAGCATATTTTGTATTGTCTTCGGTTTGCAGTAACTCTTAATAAGTTACGCTGCGCCTCAACAATAAAAATATGCAAGCATATTTTGTATTGTCTTCGGTTTGCAGTAACTTTGCACCTATGATTTATCCAAGCAACTTTGAAAACAAGATACAGTTCAGCGAGATACGCTCGCTGCTGAAGGGCTATTGTCTGAGCCAGTTGGGCAAGGACAAGGTGGACGCTATGGGCTTCTCGGACAACGCGGAGCGCATCAACACGGCGTTGAAGCAGACGCGCGAGTTCCGCCGTATGCAGGAGGAGACCGACGACTTTCCGCTGCAGTTCTTCTTCGACATGCGCGAGTCGATAAAGCGCATACGCATCGAGGGCACGCACCTTGAGGAGAACGAGATATTCGACCTGCGCCGTTCGCTCGACACGGTGGCTGGCATAGTGCGCTTCCTCAACCGCAGCGACGACAACGGCAACTTCGACTACCCTACTCTGCACGACCTTACGGAGGGCGTGCTCACCTTCCCCGACCTCATTCGCCGCATCGACCAGATTCTCGACAAGTACGGCAAGATTAAGGACACGGCGTCGCCGCGTCTCGCCGAGATTCGCTCGCAGCTGCGCAAGGCTGAGGGCAGCGTGTCGCGTACATTATATAGCATATTGCACGCCGCGCAGAGCGAGGGCCTCGTCGACAAGGACGTTACGCCGACGCTGCGCGACGGTCGTCTCGTTGTGCCTATCGCTCCGGCTCTGAAGCGCCGCATAAAGGGCATCATTCACGACGAATCGTCGACGGGCAAGACGGTGTTCGTAGAGCCTACGGAGGTGGTTGAAGCGAACAACCGCATACGCGAGTTGGAGGCAGACGAGCGCCGCGAGATAATAGTGATACTCACGGAGTTCACGAAGCTTGTGCGTCCTCACGTGGACGACATCGTGAACGCCTACCGCATGCTTGCCGATGTAGACTTCATTCGTGCGCGCGCCGAGTTTGCGCAGCTCACGGGCGGCATAGAGCCGGAGGTGAGCGCGAAGCCCGTGGTCGACTGGATTACGGCGAAGCATCCGCTCTTGTGGCTCGCGCTGAAGAAGCAGGAGAAGCCTATCGTGCCGCTCGACATCATGCTGACGCGCGACCGCCACATACTGATTATATCGGGTCCGAACGCCGGCGGCAAGTCGGTGTGCCTGAAGACGGTGGGTCTGCTGCAGTACATGCTGCAGTGCGGTCTGTCCATCCCCGTGAGCGAGCGCTCCAAGGTGGGCGTCTTCAGCGACATAATGATCGACATCGGCGACGAGCAGAGCATAGAGAACGACCTCTCTACCTACTCGTCTCACTTGCTGAACATGAAGAACATGATGCGACAGGCGGGCGAACGCACGCTGCTGCTCATCGACGAGTTCGGCACGGGCACCGAGCCACAGATTGGCGGCGCTATGGCAGAGGCTGTGCTCAACCAGTTTGTGAAGAAGCACGCATGGGGCGTGATAACCACCCACTACCAGAACCTGAAACACTACGCCGACTCGCACGACGGCATAGCCAACGGCGCCATGCTCTACGACCGCCACGAGATGCGACCGCTCTTCCAGCTCGCCATCGGTCAGCCTGGCTCGTCGTTCGCCATTGAGATTGCACGCAAGACGGGCATACCCGACGAGGTGATACGCGAGGCGAGCGACATCGTGGGCTCCGACTACATACAGAGCGACAAATACTTGCAGGACATCGTGCGCGACAAGCGCTACTGGGAGAACAAGCGACAGAACGTGCATCAGCGCGAGAAGGACCTGGAGAAGACTATCGCAAAATACGAGGAGGAGATTCGCGAGCTCGACCGCAAGCGCAAGGAGATTCTGCGTCAGGCGAAGGAGCAGGCACAGGAACTGCTGAAGGAGAGCAACCGCAACATCGAGAACACTATCCGCGAGATACGCGAGTGTCAGGCTGAGAAGGAGGAGACGAAGCGTCTGCGCGAAGAGCTGAAAGCGTTTAAGGAGGACGTGAACGAGATAGACACGAAGTCGGCTGACAACCTCATCGAGAAGAAAATGCGCCAGATTATGGAGCGCAAGGAGCGACGCGAGAAGCGCAAGAAGGAGAAGAAGGAGAACGCGGCGAACCCAACCACCTCAACATCCCAACTCCTCAACACCTCAACATCTCAACACCTCAACACCTCAACACCTCAACACCCCTTTAAGGCAGGCGACACGGTGCGCATGCGCGGACTCACGACGGTGGGTCGCGTGGAGTCGGTAGAGGGCAAGGAGGCAACGGTGGTGTTCGGCGACGTGCGCACGAAGGTGAAGACATCGCGCCTTGAGCACACCACGAAGACGCCGGAGTCGACACTGCCGCCAACGTTCGGCATCAGCCACGAGACGCGTCAGACCATCGACCAGCACAAGCTCAACTTCCACCAGGACCTCGACGTGCGCGGAATGCGTGGCGACGAGGCGCTGAACGCCGTGCAGCACTTCATCGACGACGCCATACTCGTGGGTATGTCGCGCGTGCGCATCCTTCACGGCAAGGGCAACGGCATACTCAGACAGCTCATCAGACAGTATCTGCAGTCGGTGCCTAACGTGACGCAATGCAAGGATGAGCACGTGCAGTTCGGCGGAGCAGGCATCACGGTCGTCGACTTCTAATTCACTACGTAGCGGAGGTCTCTGGCCTCCGCAGCACCAAGCTGGATAGTAAACACTTAGCAACACTATTGCTTGCGGCGGAGGCCGGAGACCTCCGCTACTAAAAAAGGCTGACTCTTAAGCTGCAAAATCGCAGCAAGAGTCAGCCTTTTCTTATGCTTTAATCTTTACTCTTTCAGAGAACTCCTGCCTATTGGCAGTGGTTTTACGAATGTTTTGCTATCGAAAAATCATCGGACACCGAACGCAACCCAATCGGACACCGAACGCGATCCGATTAGATTCCGAACGCAACCCAATCAGATTCCGAACGCGAACCGATGCCTATTGCATTGCAATTCACTCGTTAAAGAGCTTCTTCTGGCTTAGCTTCCTCAACCTTATCCTCACTGAGCACCAACTCGCGATAGATAACTGCATCGACAGAAAGCATTACGCAAACGCCGGCAAGAACGCATACAAGCACAACAAGTACGCCCAACGAACCTGCGATGGCGTTGAACATGCTGAAGAGAACGTAGGAAACAACAAGCAGAGCGAGGCTTACGGCAAACTTCAAGCAGAACGCCTTAAACTTATAGCCCATCATCAGACGGTTGCTCTCGGAGAGGCACAGCGCCCAATTCATCTTCTTGCCCACAAGCAGATAGACAGCGAGCATCCAACTGAACGAGAGTACAACAGCCGGTATTAACAGGAACAGACAGGCTACCGACACGGCGGAGCTGATGGCGCCTGAAGGATGAAATACTCACCCATACAATGACGGTACTCGGAGTCGAAAATGAACATCGGACTAATCATCTCGCCCTTGCTGAGCTTCACGGGAAGCGTAGCCAAGGCTATCGTAGTGCCCACATTAACGTACGGAATCCATACGGTTACGAGCCAAAGCAACACTGAGAGAACAATCGGCACAAGATTTTTAACGCCGATGGCGAATGCGTCCTTCAAAGAAGGCACGAACTGAAGTTTTTCTTCCATAGCTATAATTTTTTTAGGTTATTGTTTTTAAGTGGTATAACATTTGCAAATATACAGCATTTTTCACATATACCAAATCTTTTTGCAAAGAAATATTAATCATTACGTACTATTTGCTACCCACCGTATATTCTTTTTCGCCCAAAAGCAATAAAAAAACCGCTCCACATCCCATACTGGTATGCAGAGCGGCCCAATTAATTAATTATGAGAATTCAGTTACTTAGTAACCTTCACGGTCTTCATAGTGCCGTCGGCTCTCTTCATGGTCACGATGTATGTGCCCTTGCCGAGTGTTGAGAGGTTGTTGCCAACCGCTGCTCCACCGAGAGTGTGAACCGAAACCATTGCGTCAGTCGGAACAACCACGCCGTTGATAGCGTCAACCACCACTGTGAGCGTTGCTGTAGCTGCCTCCGACTCCTTCTCCTTGTAAACTACAACCACCTTGTAGTTGTGTTCGCCGGCGAATGTGTCGGCTGTGTATTCCTTAGTGTATGTGCCTTCGCTGCCCGGGGCCTGGGCGTCCAGTGTAGCGAGAAGCTCCTCGCCCTCGTAAACCTTAACGGTGAGCGCTGCGTCAGCCGGCAGATCCTTTCCGTCGACGTCCTTAGTCGGGTTGGTCCAAGCAAGTTCTACAGCCGAGCGTGTCATAACCTCGGTAGCCGTGAGGTCGGCAACCGGAGCAGTAGCCACTGGCTCTTCTGCTGCGCCTTCCTTCTCAGCCAGACTGAAGTCGAAGATGTAGCCATAAGCGTTTGCACCCTCTGTGTCGCTGATGTGGAACGCTACATAGTAGTTGCCCGACTCCTGTACGCTGAACTCGAATGTGCTCGGGTCGCGGTCGTATACTGTGTTGAGCTCGATAGAGCCGAGAGTCTGGTCGAACGAAGCCTGCACCTTCTTGTTTGTGCCGAGCTTCATCGTGAACGATGTTGTGCCAGACTCAAGACAGCTACGGTTGTTGGCTGTATGAGCCTTCGCTACGTATGTCTTTCCTGCCTCGAGAGCGAACGCCGGAGATACCCAATAGTCGTTGGCGTCGGTGTTCCAGTCGCTGCTGAAGCTTACACAAGGACGCTGGTCGCCTACCGGATTCCAGTCGGTATCGTACTCCTGATAGCCCCAAGAATTCCAGCTCCATGTAGAACCGGTATTGCCGCTGCGGTCCATTGCTGTCCATGCAGCTACGTTCTCTTCCTGCTCGAACGAAACCTCGTACGGAAGTGCTACCGGAGCATCGGGCTCGCCGTCTGCCTTCTCCTCTATCTTCACAGAGTAGATGCTGATAGCGTCGTTAGCGTTGTTGGCGCCCCAGTTGAGTGCACGGAACGCGAAGAGGTATACGCCGTCCTTGTTGGCGTCGAGTGTCCACTGGTTCTTCACCTCGCCGCTCTCGCCTACGGTTGCGGGGAGCTTAGAGCCGATCCATTCGATAGTCTTCTGGTTGTCAGCCGACTTGCTGCCTACGAAGTAGTCGAGGATGAGGTTCAGCTCGTTGTTCGGACCCGAAGCAGCGTCTACAGTAATCGTGTACGACTTGCCTTCCTTCAGCTCGAACTTCGGCGAAACGAGCCAGTCGCATGTTTCAGACTTAGCGTCTACGCCCATGTGTGCAGCCGGTTTACCGGCGAAGTCGGATGCGGTGTAAGCCCATGTCACGCCCGGCGTCTCACTGTTGTCCATCGTGGTCCATGTGGCGAACTTCTCCGCCGAGTCGAATGTCATATCATAAGGCAATGTGCCCTCCTGGTCTTCTACTGGTGGATCTGGTTTGTCGGGATCAGGATCAGGACCCGGGTCAGGAGTTTCGCCACCTACCTTCTCCTCGACGCTGAAGCCGAGAGCGTAGAGATATGCCCAGTTGCTCTTGTCGCCGGTAGAAGTGTTTGTAGCGTGGAACGCAAAGCTGTAGAGTCCGTCCTCAGGAACGGTGAGGTCGTACGAGTTGTCGTACTGCACGCCAGAAGACGGCATATCGATGTCGCTCAGCTTTGTGAACGAAGCGGCGTCGGTAGGAGTCGTCGTGTACTCTACAGAGAGTTTTGCAGGAGTGCTGTACATTGTGCCCGAGCTTGTCTTCACGGTGTATGTCTTGCCTGCCTTCAGGCTGAATGACGGAGAAACGTAGTAGTCGTTAGGTTCGCCCGAGTCGGTCCTGATGCAGTAGCTCGGTGTGGCTGTCCATGCGTTGCCGATGCAGAAACCGTCGTTGCCCCAATCGTTATTGAACTCCCATGAGGTGCCAGGTGTCGGGCTGGCGTCAAGCACGGTCCAAACGTCGTTGGTAGAATCGAAGGTGATAGAGTAAGGCAGTTCTACTGTGCTCTGGGCATAAACATTCGTTGCGCCAAACAACGCAAGAACGAGCCCCATTGTGTTAAGTAACGTCTTTCTCATAACTATAAAGTTTAAAAGTTAATGAATCTATTTAGTTATCTATTACTACTCTCCAATTATTAATTGTATCAATTTTACACTAAAGGCATACAATACGATTGCAAAAGTAATAAATATTTTAATACAAAGAAACATTTGATAGATATTTTTGTGTTTAAATTGGCATTTTGTTTAAAAATATTCACTCGCAGCGTGAATTTGCAAAATAAGCGACAAAGTGTGCGAGCACAAAAAAACCGAAGACTATGCTATTGGCAGCATTGTCTCCGGTTATATGCGTTTTGTCTGTAAAGAAGCCTTACTTTTTCTTTGCAGAAATACTTACTTCTTCTTAGCAGCCTTCTCCTCCTTTGCAGGAGCCGCCGGCTTGTAAGCCTTGTTCAAGCCTGCAATCACCTCGTTGGTGATGTCGTAAGCCTTGTCGGCGTAAAGGATGTTGTCGCCAGCCTTGCTCAGAATCAAGCCATACTTCTTGTCCTTGTTATATACAGCGAGGAAGTGCTGGATAGAGTCGCGCAGAGCGTTGTTATACTTCTCTGTCTCTGCCTGGAACTCGCCGCTCAGACGCTGGTTGAGCACCTGAAGGTCGCTGTTCTGCTTCTGCAGCGACATCTGGATCTGCTCTGCCTGCTCGCGTGTGTAGGCGTTCTGCTGAACCTTCTGCTGGAAGTTGCCGTAAGCCTGCTCAAGAGCGTGCTGCTTCTGTGCGAGTGTGTTCTGGATGTTCTGACCCTTCTTCTGGAGAATGAGCGAGTAGTCCTTGCAGAACTTGTACTGCGACATGATGCTGTCTACCTCTACATACGCAATCTTTGCATCTGAAGGCACAGCCTGCTTGCTCTCTACCTTCTTCTCGTCAACCTGACACTTCGACTTGTCGCAAGAGGTCATTGCGAAAGCGGCAACAGTTGCGAGTGCAAGTGCGCCGAAAATGTTTTTCTTGTTCATCTTTATTCTGTTTTTTAATTTTTTATCGTTCTGTGCGTCTGCCTGTATACATTATATATAGTATGGGCGGAGATATCCGTACCGCTATATCTCATACGAAAATACTGACGCCGTTCTTACTTGTAGGCTACTTTAGTAGGCACCGTTGCGCTCACGGGCTTCGCGGTCCTGGTCCATCACGCAGTGGATGCCCTGCTTGCGCAAGCCCGGATTGTCGTGAACGTGCTGTGAAGAGAACTTGCCATTGCGTTTCAGCAGCACCTTTATCGACAACAAAGCGAAGGCTACTGCCACTACAGCGAGGCTTATAAGCATTAATTTAATCATATTATATTTTTTTATTTTGTGGTGTCTACCTTTTACATTATCTTTGCAGAAGATAGGCTGCACCGCTCCATATCGGTACAAAGGTACGGCAAATCGGCGGTATGGCAAAATAATTTACCGAAAATTCAGATTATTATAACATCAACATAAAAAAATTAAGGAAAATGAGCAATTGCGAATTGAAACCTGCTCGCGTGTTCGAGCAGTTTGCTAAAATCAATGAGATTCCGCGCCCTTCAAAGCATGAGGAGCGCATGATTGAGTATCTTCAGGAGTTCGGCAAGAGCCACGGCTTAGAGACCGAGACCGACGAGACGGGCAACGTAGTAATCCGCAAGCCGGCTACAAAGGGTCACGAGAACGCTCCTACACTCATCCTGCAGAGCCACATGGACATGGTCTGCGACAAACTCGTAGACGTAGACTTCAACTTCCACACCGACGCTATTCAGACTTATGTCGACGGCGAATGGCTCAACGCTAAGGGCACAACTCTCGGTGCTGACGACGGCATCGGATGCGCTATCGAACTGGCTATCCTCGACAGCGACGACATCGAGCACGGACCGCTGGAGTGTGTGTTCACACGCGACGAGGAGACAAGTCTCACTGGTGCTATGGGCATGAAGGCAGGTTTCATGAAGGGCGATATGCTCATCAACCTCGACTCTGAGGACGAAGGACAGATCTTCATCTCTTGCGCCGGCGGAAAGACTACTTCGGCTCGCTTCACATTCGAGCGTGAGGCTGCTCCCGAGGGTATGTTCTTCCTCACAGCTTCAGTAAAGGGATTGAAGGGCGGACACTCTGGCGACGATATCAACAAGAAGCGCGCCAACGCCATCAAGATTCTCGCTCGTTTCCTCTACAAGGAGCAGGAGAAGATGGATCTTCGCCTCGCTAAGTTCAACTCGGGCAAGTTGCACAACGCTATTCCTCGCGACGGCAGCATCGTATTCGCTGTGCCGGCAAGCGAGAAGGAGACTGTTCGTGCCGACTGGAACGTGTTCACAGCTAACATCGAGGAGGAGTTCCACGTAACCGAGCCGGTTATGGAGTTCAACCTCGGTAGCACCGACGCTGAGAGCGTACTGCCGAAGGACGCAAGCCGCCGCTTCATCCTCTGCATGCAGGCTGTCGACAACGGCGTGTTCGCTATGTGCCAGGACGAGGCTCTGGCATACATGGTCGAGACTTCTAACAATGTGGCAAGCGTTCAGACCGCAGAGAACGAGATCAACGTAGTGGCTTCGCAGCGCTCTAACGTGATGAGCAACCTCGAGAACGAGACTAACACCGTGAAGGCAGCCTTCGAACTGGCTGGCGCTGAGGTGAAAATGAGCGACGGCTATCCGGCTTGGAAGATGAACCCGGACAGCAAGCTCACGAAGGTGGCTGTCGAGTCGTACAAGAAGCTCTTCGGCAAGGATCCTATCGTTAAGGGCATCCACGCTGGCTTGGAGTGCGGTCTGTTCTCGGAGCGCTACCCGAACCTCGACATGGTTTCGTTCGGTCCTACGCTGCGCGACGTGCATACTCCTGACGAGCGTCTGCACATCCCGACTGTTCAGATGGTTTGGGATCACCTGCTCGACATCATGAAGCATCTCTAATATAGAAGGGTATGGCATCCGTGTCATACCCACGCAGACTAAAAAAATAAAGAGGGTATGGCTATTCCGCCATACCCTCTTGCTTTATGTTATAATTCCGTAAGTCTTTTTACAGTTCTACATCCGTAAGACACATGTCGAGCTGTTCTTTTATTGCCTTTTTGTCGAGTTTCTGACCGATGAACACGAGCTTCTGCATACGATCGCCATACTTCTCGTCCCAGTCTCTGCGCAGTCCTTCTTCACGTTCGAGCATCTGCTGCAGTTCGTCCTTCGGCATTGTGGCGTACCACTGTCCGGCGTTTTTCAGCTCCATCTGCTTGCCTGCCTGCTCAAAGAGATAGCACATGTCGGGCTCTTCCTTGAACCAGCACAATCCCTTGCATCGAATGACGTTCTTCGGGAACAGACGTGCCACGAAGTTGTCGAAGAAGTTCATGTCGAACGGCTTTCTGCGATAATATACGAACGTGCCAATGCCGTACTCCTCCACTTCGCCGCCTTCATGGTCGTGGTGATGATGGTGTCCGCAACCGCCATGGCAGTCGTGGTCGTGATGATGGTGCTCGTGTTCCTCCTCCTCGTCGTCATCCTCCTCATCGCCGTGATGATTCTCAATCTCGTTGATCCATGCAGCCGATGTAGCCACCTCGTTGAAGTTGAAACGACCGGTGTTGAGCAGACGCTCCAAGTCTACGTCGCCGTAGTTGCACGGTATGATTTCTGCTTTAGGCTGAATGGCGCGGATTATCTCGGTGAGTTTGCGCAGATCGTCAGCGCTCACCTCCGCAGCCTTGTTCAGAAGTATAGTGTTGCAGAACTCTATCTGCTGTATTACGAGGTTTTCGAGGTCTTCGTCTTCGAGCCCGTCACGTGTCAGAGCGTCGCCGTTGTTGAACTCGTCTCTCATGCGCAGCGCGTCCACCACGGTCACGATGCTGTCAAGACGCGGTATGCCGTTGGTGATATACTGCGGACCGAGTGTCACCATCGAACTGATAGTCTGCGCAATCGGTGCGGGTTCGCAGATGCCGCTCGCCTCGATGACGATATAGTCGAAGCGCTTCATGTTGATGATGTCGCGCAACTGGTCTATAAGATCCATCTTCAGCGTGCAGCAGATGCAGCCGTTCTGCAGAGCCACCAGACTGTCGTCCTGCTTGTTCACCACTCCACCCTGCTGGATGAGGTCGGCGTCAATGTTCACCTCGCCGATATCGTTCACGATAACGGCAAACTTAATTCCTTTCTCATTAGAAAGGATTCGATTTAACAATGTTGTCTTGCCGCTGCCCAGATAACCTGTGAGCAGCAATACCGGAATCTGTGTCATAGTATTTTGTTATTATTCCTTCATTAATTCAGAATATGTGCGGTCCATCTCGTCAGTCATAACCGTGAAGTTATGCTGCGTCTGGCAGACCTTCAAAAACAGCGAAGCAAGGTCTGCTGCCTCTGCGTCAGCAAAGTCGACAGCTTCGTCGAGCAGCAGAATGTTCATCGCATCGAGCATCAGACGGAAGAGCGTAGCCCCACGTAGGGAGTGCACTTGTCTCAAGTGCACCGACCGATCAGAACGTGCATCCTCCCCAAGTGGGTGCACTTGTCCCAAGTGCACCGACTGATCAGAACGTGCATCCTCCCCCGTCTGGCGCAGACCGCGAACGTATGCGAACATCACGACACGCACGGTCAGCTCGATAGCGCGGTCGGAGTCTACCGACGCTTCCGTCTCATCCTCCGCCTTACGCACATAGCCCTCAAGATGGTCGGCGTTGGAAAGGTATCTGCCTGCAAGCAGCATCGAGAAGTTGCGCTTGTATTCCTCCACCATAGCGTTATAGTACGCCTCGTCGCCACACGCCGTGCGCACAAGCGCCATCATGTCGTCGCCACGCTGCTGCGCTTCGCGAGCCAGTGCTGCAATGTCTTCATACTTGTAGTTCATGGCTGCCAACGGGAAGAACATGGTGTCGAAGAAAGCGGGCGCAATGTGCTCGTAGTGCTCCAGCATCAGCTTCTTCACCGACTGCGGTGTCGTTTTCTCCTTCGGGTCTTCCACCTGACTCTCAATCACGCCATGCGAGAAGGCGTCGAAGAACGAGCGCACCAAAGCCGCCTGAACCTTATACTTGTCTATTTTCTCTGTCATCAAAGTTCTGTTTGAATGTTAATTGACCTGTACTATATAATATTATGTATATAGAATGGTTTTGCTTATTAGCGCATTACTTTTTGTAAGCGTCGAGAATCTCCACTACATACACGTCGTGCAAGCCGCCCTTCTCGCCGTACCACTGCTCAATCGACTTGTCAAGCATCTCCTCCGGACGAATCTGCGTTTTGTACAGCTTGCGACAGGTGAGTGTGAGGCGTGCTTCGTCGAATGTAACGCAGCCGTTCTCGGTTGCAACGGGTGTGAGATGGGCCTCCTTCGCCTTATCGAACTCTCTGCCCGACTTAGCACCGCAGAACGCATACGCCTTGCGTGCCTCCTCCGAGTTGCCGAGGAAAACAAGGTTCATTGTGTCGTTAGCCTCTATGAACTCGTGTGTATAACGCTCCGGACGGATGTACACAATAGCCACTGGGCGGTTCCACAACCAGCCAAGGCAGCCCCAAGAAGCTGTCATCATGTTGAACTTCTCCTCGTTGCCTGCAGCAACAAGCATCCACTCCTTACCAATAGTTGTGAACACATTATCGTGGAGTGTCGTAACGTCTATCTTTTCCATAGTCTTCTTAATTTTAATCATGGCGACTGAGGTAAAGCTCCGCCGCTCTAAGTTTATACAACCCTGCAGCATTCAAGGCGCTGCATGCACCTCAAACATGCAAATACAAAAAAACGAGACAAAACTTAAAGTCTTGTCTCGTCATCATTTTGAGCCTCTTGTCGGATTCGAACCAACGACCCCGAGATTACAAATCACGTGCTCTGGCCAACTGAGCTAAAGAGGCGGGTGGGCAAGCTACTTACATCGCGCCGCTACAACCAACTACCTTTGCTACGTTCCCGTCCTGGAGGGTTCGAAGGGAGCTGGCCGTGCAAGACTTACCCGTATTGCTCTGTAAGCGGTTGCAAAGGTACGCATTTGTTATGAAACCACCAAACGTTTTCGCAACTTTTTAACTACGAACTTACATTTTTCTGCTTTTAAACTTTAAAATCTATATAAAACAGAACTTTTTCTCCATGCTTATGCAGCATTATAGGAGGGTATGGCATTCTTGCCATGCACACTATAGATTCATAAAGATATGGCGAGCTTCGCCATATAAGGCGCAATCATCTCTGCCGCATGCTCAAGAAACTGTCTGTCCACGTCGTCGAATGTTGCCAATTCGGTGCTGTCAATGTCTATTTCACCAACCACTACCCCATTGTGCTTTAACGGAACGACAATCTCAGATCGGGAGAGCGACGAGCAGGCTATATGACCAGGGAATTTCTCGACATCCTCAACAACAAGTGTGCGCTGCTCCTTCCATGCCGTGCCACAGACACCGCGTCCGAACTTGATGCGTGTACATGCCGGTGTACCCTGAAACGGACCGAGGTACAGTTCATCGCCGTCTACAATATAGAAACCAACCCAGAAATATTCCTCTGGAAATATCATTTTCATTACTGCAGCGCAATTTGACAATACACTGATGGGGGTGTCTGCGTCATTGGCGAAGACCTTTATCTGAGAGATCAATTCGTTGTATCTTGATTGTTTATCCATAGATATATGTTTATATAATGCAAAGATATATATTTATTTCAACATACGGATATTCTGTAGAAAAATCAAGTTTGCGAAATTATCTACCATATCTTCCATTTTCAGCGTAGCGCGTTGCGTATCAAAGGGATAAGGGATGGAAGATGCTCGCTGCATCTTCCATGATTTGAGGGTATCTTCCATACTAAACACAAGGGGTGTACTAATTGCGACTTTTGACACAACCTCAGTCTCTTTTTAACTCAATTAGAATGGTCTGTCCAAATAAAACTTTCCAGTTATGGCCTTACCACTTCGATACCGATAACTCCTGATATAAAAACCTTTTTGAGTTGGCTCAGATGTCAACCTTTGTCCATTGATAGAATACCAAACTATATTTACTAAATTACAGTCATCGTAGGATAAAGGCATTATCCCCGTTAATTGTCTTTTGGTGTGCTCAAACACCCATGAAAGACGTTCACTGGTATAGCTATTTTTGCATACATCCTCATGAGTCCAACCATCTTCAATATCAAACTTGTATTCAGCCTTATAGTTGTCCATTTCATTCAAGAACATTTCTACATTTGAGATTTTCATAATTCTGTCCATAGTGCCCATTACCGTGTAAATCGGCACTTGTGAAATAGCCTCGGCATCCAAGCCTGTAGGATTGCCTGCAACAGGCATGGCTGCAGCAAACAAATCAGAATGATTGGATAGCATACCCCATGTACCGGTTCCTCCCATAGAACCACCAAAGATATAAATCTTGTCAGCATCAGCCACACCTCTGTCTATATAAGTTTTAAGCAGAGCAACCAACACATCTTGGGTCGAACCAAGCCATGCCTTATCCATAGGACATTGTGGTACAAGCATGATGGCCTTATAGTTGTTGGCAGACAACCAAGAAGCGATGGCACTGATACCTGGCTCTTGCATCTGTGCCTCATTGTCATCACCCTTACTTGAGCCTCCATGCAAATATATGACAAGCGAAGCCTTGTCGCCATAACCCGGGATGGTAGCTTTGCGATAAGGCAGGCTCATCACATCATTAATAAAAGTCTCCTTAGAAAATTCTATTTCTTGTGCAGAACCTTCGCCCCAACCAAGAATACTCAGCATATAGAAGAACAGAAAAAACTTGTGTTTCATAAGTTGTATTATTTAGGGGTTGCCATCTTTTTTCCTCGTTTCGCATGTCGCTTCATGAGCATTCTCTCTTGCTCGTACACCTTCTCAATTTGAGTTTGTGTGAGAAACTTGGAGTATTCCTTATAATATTTCTGGCGGATATTTAAAATTTTCTCACTCATAGCAAAGCGTTGTTTGATGCGTTCTTCGTTATCTTGTTCAGATGCTCTACCTCTGCGATTAGGACGTAGGCGAGGACCTAAAGCCCAAATATCCTTCTTATAATTACAATAGGTGGCAACAAATTTTCCACTGACAGCATCTGAGAAAGCCAATTCATGTGCGATGTGCTTGGCTTCTATTTCTGCCAATTGCTCACGAGATACTTGCTGTTGGCGATTAGGTTGTTGTGCAATTACGACTACATTAGACGCAACCATCATAATTACGATAAGTAATGTTCTGATAATACGTGTCATAATTCTTTTAATTTTGAAAGTTTCACTTCTATTTTACGGCTAAAGCCTTTATTCTTAACTCATTAATGAAGATGTCTTCTTGATAGACATTGAGCAGGTTAGTAGCTATCCGAAAGAGCCAACCTTGGAAAGATTTTTCATCCTTCAACTGGTTGAAGGAACGAAATATTCTTATGAAGGCTTCTTGGGTGGCATCCTGAGCGTCATCGTGCGAAACAACCAAACGGCGGATGTGCCAATATATAGGCTGCTTATACTTCTGCATCAGGAGTTTGAAACCAACTTCAGTTTTTCCCCGAATAGCTTGAATTATTGTTTTATCATCGATAATCATGTTACATAATCTTGGTTGTTAATCTTTTATCAAAAATCATGCAGTGTGACTATTATTCAGTCATATTGCTTTAACATCTACAATATTCCCACGGGACGTTATCGGGTGAGCCCTATAGAGCACTTCTGTTGGGCACTACAATTATATGACCTCCTAAAAAAAGAAAAGTAAAATTAGAAAATAAATAAATTTTATTGCTTGGTTGGTGCACTGCTTGGTTGGTACTCGCAAGGGGGTGCAGTTGTCTCAACTGCACCAACAAAACTATTGGTACTACTGCTTGGTTAGTGAGCTTTTTTATCCACTAGGATTACACAATAGGAGGGTATAGCATCCCTGCCATACCCTCCCAAGAAGATTAAGCCTTTGTTGCAAGAGGTGAAGCCTGAGTGTATTTGCGTGCGCTCAACTCCTTGTCGAGCATATACAGACCATAGCCGTTGCCCTGGATCATCTTGAGGTTATCGATGATATTCTGTGCGTTCTCCTCTTCCTCCACCTGCTCGTCGATGAACCACTTGAGCATACTCTGCGTAGCGTAGTCGTTCTCGCTTGTGGTGAGAGCGAAGAGATTGTTGATGAGTGATGTCACCTTCTGCTCGTGGGCAAGTGTAGCCTCGAACACGGCGAGCGGCGACTCCCAAGTTGTAGGCACAGCGTCGATAGGCTTCAGCTCAACACGTCCGCCACGCTGTATGATGTAATTGAACATGATCTTGGCATGATCCTGCTCCTCCTGAAACTGTACCTCAAACCAATTGCCCATTCCCGGATTGCCGTTAGCGTGAGCATAAGCAGCCATTGAAAGATAGAGATAAGCCGACCAAAGCTCGGCGTTGATTTGGGCATTGAGAGTCTCTTCGATTTTCTTGTTCAACATAATTATTAAGTTTTAAATGATTATTCGAGTGGTATGCAAATGTACAAAATAAATTGATAAACCATTTGCTTTTACATCGTTTTTATATCAATTTTATTGCCGATTATCAATAGACGAAAAAAAATATTGCTGTAACATAAAAACATGTGTTTTTATCTACCATATCTGTCAGTCTGCGCGTAATGTACTACGTTACAGAAGGTTAATGGCTGACAGATAACAATTTCATCTGTCAGGATTTGAAGTTATCTACCAGGATCAGGGGGTGCAGCAGTCCCTGCTGCACCAACAAAACTTCGATAGATGCCACTTATTGCTTGGTTGGTGCACCGCTTGGTTGGTGCACCGCTTGGTTGGTGCACTTGGGACAAGTGCACCCCCTGCTCCTAAACAAAAAAAGGTCTCCAAAGTCGTTTGACTCTGAAGACCTCAAGTAAAGAAGGCAGCCACCTACTCTCCCGCATTGCATTGCAGTACCATCGGCGCAAGCGGGCTTAACTTCTCTGTT
>ENA-UPWO01000796-UPWO01000796.1-human-gut-metagenome-genome-assembly--contig:-NODE-796-length-16547-cov-18.559624_pt1 | contig 16547 bp, 10 predicted proteins | sample MGYA00250056_ERZ773388 | MGnify/ENA primary metagenome ERZ773388 (study PRJEB29103, sample SAMN06112004) | human gut metagenome | biome: human gut; feature: ankylosing spondylitis patient; material...
AGAATTAAGACTTCATCGCTATTAGGGTAAATTTCATAAGACACAAAGAAACTATCCATTGCAAAAGCTAATAATTTATTCAATCCATATCCAACCCCAAAGGATAAGAAAAATAGCAAAAATTTTGTTAAGGTTTTCATTCTTATATTTTTAAGTTATACTATTGTTGTCCGAAACACACGGACTATATCAAACATTATAAAAAGGTTATATTAAATATCTTACAATATTATGGTAAAACTATATCTATAATAGTATTCATCTTCTCCAATATTTTAAATTTTTAACAAACCTTAAGAAAAAAGGTTCATAAACAAACCCCTTAGCTCCAGGTTTCTCTGAATTTTGTTGTGGAGTTTTAAAATCACCAGGATATTCATTGTAAAGTTTTCCATTTTCATACCCAAGCCATTTTCCTGTTGACAAGAAAAGTTTATGCACATCCGTATCCAAATAATTAGAAACGCCAGTATAAATACGCTTAATCTTATTTGTATATCCTACTCTAATTTGCAGTGACTTATTAGGAGCAACAATTAATACATTTTTAAAGGAAGGATCACTTGATAAAAGTTTTGCGAATTCACTTGTTTGACATGAATGTAAAACTATTATAGCAGGATTACCTGTAATATGCCTTTTCCAAATGGTACTTTTATTTTTTAACATTTTATTAAATGACTCTGCATTTACTATATGTTCATAAGAAATACCATTTTCTCCATTTAGCCCATGTACCCAAATATTAATAACTCCATCGTCATCAGAAAAATTATTCATATCATCAGAAAAGAATTTGTAATTTTTGTCTGTCTTATCAAGTAAGTCTATTTTTTCCTTTCCGTTTGGATCAATATTTCTTACCGGATTATCAGCACAGAACACATACGGGCTGATATGATAATATTTCTCTGCCATTGGGTCCACACTTGTCCAACAGCCAAGTATTTGGTCATACATTCTTGCGCCATAGTCGTAGAGGCGCAGACCATGCACGAGGTCCAACTCCTTGCCATTGAACTTGTAGCGCTGTAGGTCTGTGTTCTCATCGCAATGGTTGTACTCACCGAAAGTGTTGCCAAAGGAATAATAGTGATTTATCTGCAACCTATTAATCCCTGATGTTTCCTCCCTCACCACACGGTTGCTTCCTAAGTGGTCTTTCTCCACGCTGCACCATGTTAACGTACTATCCTGGTTCAGAAGGATATAGCGACCATTGCTCAGCACGGTGGTAGGACGACCGTTCTCATAGAGCACGTTACCCCAGTAGTCGGTCGTGTTGACCGACTGTATCTTGTCGGCAGTTAACATCTTTGTTTCTCCCCAAGCCAAAGTCTGACCAGGAACAGCTTTGCCATGAGTGACACGCAACTTGGTTCCATCGGCGGCATACACGTACTGGGTATAGCTTCCGTCACGGAACAGTACTTGACAAGGATGTCCCAGATTATCGTACTGTATTGAGACAATACCCCTGTTCCTGTCTATTGTTAACGCACCGTTGGCATTGAAGCGATATTCCTCCGTTTCATCTTTCGTTTTCGTGAAATGAGGAGTTAGCGCCCAGGGGTTACCTTGACTCTCCACATGGGCGAGTTTGTTGCCGTTATGGCTTATTAGCAGATGGTCCACCTCACCAAAATGGGTGTCATTTTCGTCCACGTATCCCATCCTGACGATGCTCTTGATGTTGCTGTTAGCATCATAGCTGAGTGACTCAGAATAGTCATCTTCGTACGTCTTGCCGCTGGCATGGAGACCATATTGTGCTGCAGTCATTCGACATCTGATTTCTGTCATAATTGCTTAAATGATAGGCATTAATAACAATATGAATATTATTAATAGAAAATTAAACACTTTCTCCTTATATTTGGGAAAGGATGCAAAAAGTGAGACAAACAAATTAATAGTAGCACCAACAAAAATCCATTCTCCAATTTTTCCTGTATAACAGGAGATGAAAATTAAATACCATAATATAAAGAAACCTACAGAAAAAAACAACAAAACGCAATTCCTGATATTTTTTATAACAATGGATTCACTATAAAAGGTCAAGCATAATAATAACAATAATGCAGATATATAAATTCCATTTATATAATATACACTCCACAGAATTGCCTCTATAAACCACCATATAGTATAAATTTTTTTTTCTTTCATCTCATTGTTCGTTTTAAAAGGATTCCATTGGGATAATTATTCCTTACACCTTGGAATACCATTTGTGGCATTTGAGGTTCAGAGAAAATATTCACATAGCCTCCTGGCTCATGCCAAACCGATTCTATTAATTTTGTTATAATATTAGCAGACTCTAAACTTTTACGTACAACTTGTGCACATTGATTAGTAATTAGACTATAGCCTTTTTTTGACAGCTTCTTAAATGTCTTTCTAATCGTTGCATCTTGTTTTGGTGTTGTCGGAAGCATATATCCTTCCTCATACCCATAGCCATCTACTGCATTTTTAGCGATTTCATCATTTGTTCCATTACGATTATAGGAACTATTCAAAAAATCCTGTGGAGAATTAAAGGTTTTTTCTCCTAAATCATGATAGGGTTTGCCTCCTGCAAGACCAAAAGTTCCTTTATACACCCAGGTTCCATTCATTGAAAAATATTGCCATTTTCCACTCTCGTTTTGCACCAATAGACCCAAATGGCCAATATTGCCCAGTAAATGCAATACAACAATACTATCTCCGTGCATGTCTATTTTATTCACAGGATCGTTTTCACAGAAAACATACGGGCTGATATGATAATATTTCTCCGCCATTGGGTCCACACTTGTCCAACAGCCAAGTATTTGGTCATACATTCTTGCGCCATAATCGTACAGGCGCATACCATGCACGAGGTCCAACTCCTTGCCATTGAACTTGTAGCGCTGTAGGTCAGTGTTCTCATCGCAATGGTTGTACTCGCCGAAAGTGTTGCCAAAGGGATAATAGTGATTTATCTGCAACCTATTAATCCCTGATGTTTCCTCTCTCACCACACGGTTGCTTCCCAAGTGGTCTTTCTCCACGCTGCACCATGTCAGCGTACTGTCTTGGTTCAGAAGAACATAGCGACCATTGCTCAGCACGGTGGTAGGACCATAAGTTTCCTGATGACATAAGAAGTGTCGCATAGGCGTTCGGTAGGTTTTATTATTATTTTAGCGCAAATATAGCAGAAATGTAGGGACGTTGTTATTGAGACATGAGTTTTTTAAGAAAGATTAAACTATATGGTTGCTGTTGTTGGCTCCTACTTAGCACCCATATGGAGAACTGATAGTTACAAATGCTATACATGTGTTATCATCCTTGCAACCCAAAGAAACGGTCGCTTAATACTGGAGAAATCTTATCTGAACACATCCTGGAGATGAACGACCGGCCATTTTGCGCCACTTGCGTCACTGCGCCAAGTGGCACAAATATAGCAAATATAGAAAAAATGGCTGAAAAACGTGGGGCAGGCATGTTTGTTTATGAGGAAAAATTGTACTTTTGCAACTGAAATCAAAAAGACTTCAACTGAATTTAAAAAATTGTGTAACAGGAAACATAAGACTTGTGCTACAGAAACATAAGACTTGTGTCATAGAAATTAAAAGAATCGGAAAATGAAGAAAGATAAATTGCCTCTTGTTACTGCAGTTTCCAGTTTCGATGCTGTGGTCCTATGCGATGGAGATTATCCCTCTCATGCTGTGGCGCTGTCGATACTGCAGCATGCCAAATATCTGGTGTGCTGCGATGGTGCAGGTATGCATTACATTCTGCATGGCGGGACACCTGATGCTATTGTGGGAGATGGCGATTCGCTGCCTGATGACTTCAAGAGACGCTATGCCGACTTGGTGCATTTGGTGGACGAACAGGATGACAACGATCAGACGAAGGCCACGCGATTTTGTATGAAGCAAGGAATGAGGCGCATTGCTTATTTGGGATGCACGGGCAAGCGAGAAGACCATACGCTCTGCAACATCTCGCTGATCATGCGATATATGCGAGAGTGGGGGCTCGACGTGACGATGATTACCGACACCGGATATTTTGTTCCAGCTTCAGGGCTTCAGTCTTTCGAGACCTTTGCGCGGCAACAGGTGAGTATCTTCAACTTTGGCTGTACGAGGCTTTCTTCCGAGGGACTCAAATGGAAGCCTTATCCCTATAAGGAATGGTGGCAGGGCGGACTCAACGAGGCTTTGGACAACGAGGTGGTGATGAATGGCGATGGCGACTATCTGATGTTTTTCACCTTCGATGCCAAAGTTCCAAAACCATAAGCAGAGTACTGGAACGAAAAAGGGGAGGCAAACCTCATCTCAAGGTCCGTCTCCCCGCTACTTATAGTTAAAAATAACCGATATTATTTGTTCAGATATTTATCTACCTGGGCAGCAATCTTTCGACCGCTTGCCATGGCTCTTACGACAAGGCTTGCACCATTGGCAGCATCGCCAGCTACAAACACATTGTCGGCAAACTCAGGCTGCTGTGGCTTCAGGAATCCCATGGCAAGGAACACAGCTTCGGCCTTGATAATCTCGGGCTTGCCTGCTTCTACCATCAGCGGACGACCGCCTTCAGGATTTGGTTTCCAGTCTATCTGTTGTACTTTGACACCTGTCAGTTTGCCGTTCTTGCCCAGGAACTCGAGTGAGTTGATGTTCCAGCGGCGTGTGCAACCTTCCTCATGACTGGATGTAGTCTTGAGGGTGCGAGGCCAGTTAGGCCAGGGATTCTTAGGATCCTCAGGACCTTCTACAGGCTTAGGCATGATTTCTATCTGTGTCACGCTCTTGCAACCCTGTCGATGAGCAGTTCCGATGCAGTCGCTGCCCGTATCGCCACCACCGATGACAAGAACGTCCTTGCCCTTGCAGTTGACGAGCTCGTCCTTGCTGAACTCCATGCCTGCGAGGATGCGGTTCTGCTGAGATAGCAGTTCGAGGGCGAAGTAAACACCCTTGAGCTCGCGTCCTGGAATCTTGAGGTCGCGTGCAGTAGGCGTACCAGTAGAAACCACATAGGCATCGAAGCCTTCGGGCAGCTTGTTGACATCGATGTGCTGATTGTATTTGAACTCGATGCCTTCTTCTTCGAGAAGATGCAGACGGCGGTCGATGATGCTCTTGTTGAGCTTGAAGTTAGGAATGCCGTAACGCAGCAAGCCGCCGGCGTTCTCGCGTGCCTCGAAGACGGTCACCTTATAGCCTTTATGGTTGAGCTGGTTGGCAGCGACAAGTCCGGCAGGTCCTGCACCGATGACGGCAATGGTCTTGCCGTTGCGTTCTGGTATTTCTACGCGTACATAGTCTTCAGAGAAAGCGTGCTCAACGATGGCGCACTCGTCTTCACGGTTGGTGGTAGGCTCGTGGTCCATGAGGTTGAGGATACAGGCTTTCTCGCAGAGAGCAGGACAGATGCGGCCTGTGAACTCAGGAAAGTCGTTGGTGGAGTTGAGCAGGCGGTAAGCCAGTTCCCAGTCACCCTTGTAGAGGGCGTCGTTCCACTCAGGAGCCTTGTTGCCCAACGGACAAGCCCAGTGACAGAAGGGCACACCGCAATCCATGCAGCGCGAAGCCTGCTGTCGGCGGTCGTTGCTGTTTAATGTTTGTTCTACCTCGCTGAAGTCGAGGATTCTATCGTGTATTGGTCTATAGCCTGCTTCTTTGCGGGGTATAGTCAAAAATGCTTTTGGATTTCCCATCTTCTTTTAAAAGTAAAAGGGTAAAAAGGTAAAAAGGTAAAAAGACATTCTTGCTTACAGTCTGCTACTTGCAGCCTGCATGGCGTCATGGGCTTACAACGAGCATACTTACTGCCATTTACTTAAACCTTATACTACCTTTATAATTAAATTATTTGTTTCTCGGCATTTTTACCGAACTCAGGGCAAAGGCAAAGGGCTTTGCATTTTTACCCTTTTGCCTTTTTACCTTTATTAATAGTCTCGCTGCATGTCTGCAATCTTCTGCTGCAGCTTCTTTACTTGCTCTTCCTGCAGAACGCGCTTATACTCGATAGGCACTACCTGGATGAAGTCTTCCACATAGTGGTTCCAGTCGTCGAGCATGGTGCGGGCGAGCTTACTGCCTGTATAGAGATAATGCTGGCGGATGAGCTCGTGTAGCTCCTTGCGGTAGGTGCTGTCCTCGACGAGGTTGATTTCCACCATATCCATGTTGCAGAAGTAGTCGAAGTTGTGGTTCTTGTCCCATACGTAGGCCACACCGCCACTCATACCTGCGGCAAAGTTGCGGCCCGTCTCGCCGAGCACTACCACGCGTCCGCCTGTCATGTACTCGCAACAGTGGTCGCCAGCACCCTCGATGACAGCGATGGCACCAGAGTTGCGCACACCGAAGCGTTCGCCTACCTTACCGTTGATATACAGCTCGCCCGATGTGGCTCCATAGAGTCCGGTATTGCCGGCGATGATGTTGTCTTCGGCAGAGAAGTTGCTGCGGATAGGAGGCAGGATGGAAATACGGCCTCCTGACAGTCCCTTGGCGAAATAGTCGTTGGTCTCGCCTTCCAACTTGAAGTCGACACCCTTGACAAGGAAGGCTCCGAAGCTCTGACCGGCAGAACCCTTGAACTTCACATTCACTGTCTTGTCAGGCAGACCAGCCTCGCCATACTTGGCAGCGATAGCGCCACTGAGCATTGCTCCGGCAGCACGGTCGGTATTCTTGATGGCAAAGTCGAGGTTGACTTCCTCTTGCTTCTCGATGGCGTTCTGTGCGCCACGAACGAGCTGCTGGTCGAGCACGTTGGCAAGATCGTGTATCTGTTCGGTGGTGTGATAGAGCGATCCATGACCGGCCTCGCGATGCAACAGGCGAGAGAAGTCGAGAAGGTCGGCTTTCTGCTCGATAAACTTTGCGGTAGCGCTGTCTACGGCTTCGCTTCCCTCGGCAGGAACCACTTCCTCGTCGCTCTTGCGAACGATGAGTTCGGTATGACCGATGATGTCGTTGAGTGAGGTGTAACCCATCTCAGCCAAGTACTCGCGTACCTCCTCGGCGAGGAAGCGGAAGTAGTTGATCAGATATTTGTAGCTGCCGCGGAAGTGGGCGCGCAGCTTAGGATCCTGTGTGGCAACACCCATAGGACAGGTGTTGAGATTACATTTGCGCATCATGACACAACCCAGGACGATGAGTGCAGCAGTACCGAAACTGAATTCCTCGGCGCCGAGCAAGGCCATGAGAATGATGTCGCGTCCGCTCTTCAGCTGGCCGTCTACCTGTAGGCGAACCTGTCCGCGAAGACCGTTCTTCACCAAAGTCTGCTGTGTCTCAGAGAGACCTATCTCTGGCGAGATACCGGCAAATCGCATGCTGGAAGCAGGGCTTGCACCCGTTCCACCCTCTGCACCAGAGATGACGATGAGGTCGGCCTTGGCCTTTGCCACACCGGCAGCAATGGTTCCTACGCCGCTCTCGGCAACGAGTTTTACAGAGATGGCGGCACGTGGGTTCACGTTCTTCAGGTCGAAGATGAGCTGAGCCAGGTCCTCAATACTGTAGATGTCGTGATGAGGTGGTGGCGAGATGAGGCTGATGCCAGGAATAGAGTGACGTGTCTTGGCGATGACCTCGTTGACCTTAAAGCCAGGCAACTGTCCGCCCTCACCAGGCTTGGCACCCTGTGCCACCTTGATCTGTATTTCCTCGGCATTGACGAGGTATTCGGTTGTCACGCCGAAACGTCCCGAAGCCACCTGCTTGGTTTTGCTGGAGAGGCTGATGCCATCCTGAGTAGAATGGAATCGCTCGTTGTCCTCGCCTCCCTCACCCGTGTTGCTGCGTGCACCGAGGGCGTTCATGGCCAGAGCCATAGCCTCGTGGGCTTCCTTTGAGAGGGCTCCGAAGCTCATGGCTCCGGTGACGAAGTGCTTCACGATTTCCTCTACAGGTTCTACCTTGTCGATAGATATAGGATTCTTGCGGAAGGCGAAGAAGTCGCGGATGAAGATCGGCTCCTGCTTGTTGTCGACAAGATGAGTGTATTTCTTGAACAGCTGGTAGTCGCCCTTGCGGGTGGCAAGCTGCAGAGTGGCTATAGTCTCAGGATTCCAGGCATGCTTGATGCCGTCCTTGCGATAGTGGAACTGTCCCATGCTGGGCAGGAAGTCGAGCTTCTTGGTGGCGAAGGCTTTGTCGTGCAGCAGGATGGCGTCGCGGGCGATGGTCTCAAGACCTATACCGCCGATGGTGCTTACCTCGGTGCCGAAATAGTTCTTCAGCAGACTCTCGCTCAGACCGATGCTCTCGAAGATCTTGGCTCCGCGATAGCTGCGGATGGTGGAGATTCCCATCTTGGCCATGATCTTGAACAAGCCTTTCTTCACAGCCTTGATGTAGTTCTGTTCGGCTGTGTGATAGTCTTCCTGTATCTTGCCCTTCTTTACCAGGTCGTCGAGGATGGCGTAGGTGAGGTATGGGCAGAGTGCTGATGCGCCATAGCCCAGAAGCAGTGCGGCGTGCATCACCTCGCGAATCTCACCGCTCTCTACGATGAGGGCTGTCTGTACGCGCTTGCCGGCGTCGATGAGATAGTGGTGTACGGCGCTCACGGCGAGCAATGATGGGATGGCTGCATGAGTGGCGTCGACATCGCGGTCGCTCAGGATGATGTAGTTGTAACCGTCGTCAACACTCTGGGCTGCCTGCTTGCACAGCTCGTCGAGAGCTTCGTGAAGACCTTCCTCGCCCTTGGCAGTCTCGAACACCATGTGGAGCTTCACGGTGTTGAAGCCCTTGTAGCGTATGTTCTGCAGAATGTCGAGCTGGGTGTTGGTCAGGATTGGATGTGGCAGGCGAACCATCTTGCAGTTGCTCTCGTCGGGATTCAGAATGCCTGAACCCACACGGCCGATGTACTCGGTGAGACTCATCACGAGGTTCTCGCGGATGGAGTCGATGGCAGGGTTGGTGACCTGTGCGAACTGCTGACGGAAGTAGTTGAAGAATATTTGTGGCTGGTCGGAGAGCACAGCCAGTGGCGTGTCGTTACCCATAGAGGCTGTAGGCTCCTGGCCCTTGGTGGCCATAGGAATGATGGTTCCGTCGATGTCTTCCTCACCAAAACCAAACTCCAATTCCTTGCGGGTGAGGTTCTCTACAGAGTTTTCCACCTTACGTCCGCTGCGGAGTTTCTCCAACTCGATGCGGTTGGTGTTGAGCCACTGACGGTAAGGATGCTGGGCAGCCAGACGCTCCTTGATTTCGCCATCGTAGTATATCTTGCCTTCCTGTGTGTCGATGAGGAGAATCTTGCCAGGTTGCAGACGACCTTTCTCTGCCACCTCGGATGGATCGAAGTCCATGACGCCTACCTCGGAGGCCACTACCATCATGTCGTTCTTGGTGATGGTGTAGCGGGCAGGACGAAGACCGTTTCTGTCGAGCATACCGCCGGCAAAGCGTCCGTCGCTGAAGAGCAGTGCGGCAGGTCCGTCCCAAGGTTCCATCAGGATAGAGTGATACTCGTAGAAGGCCTTGAGGTCTTCAGAGATAGGATTCTTGTCGTTGAAGCTCTCTGGCACCATGACAGCCATGGCGTGAGGCAGCGACAAACCGCTCATCACGAAGAACTCGAATACATTGTCGAGGCTGGCAGAGTCGCTCATGCCAGGCTGTACGATAGGCGAGATTTCGCGAATGTCGCCCAAAGCCTCGCTGCTGAGCACACTCTCGCGTGTCTTCATCCAACCGCGGTTGCCTCGTATGGTGTTGATCTCACCGTTGTGGCAGAGCAGACGGAAAGGCTGAGCCAGGCTCCATGTTGGGAAGGTGTTGGTAGAGAAGCGTGAGTGGACGAGAGCCAGACCGCTGGTAAAGTAATTATTGGTGAGGTCGGGATAATACTGGCGCAGCTGCAGGCTGCTCAGCATACCCTTGTATACGATGTTCGAATTGGACAACGAACAGATGTAGAAGTCAGGATCGCTGATGCGCTTCTCGATGCGTTTGCGTACGAGGTAGAGGATGCGCTCGAAGACAGGCACCTTGTCGTCGGTGACGCCTGTGATGAACACTTGTTTGATGGCGGGCTCATTGCTCAGTGCGGCCTCTCCCAGACACTCTGGGTTGGTAGGCACGTTGCGCAGATGCATGAGCTGCAGTCCCTCGCGCTCTATCTCCTCGATCATGATGGAGAGGATGTCCTGCTGTTTCTTTTCGTCTTTAGGCAGGAAGATGAGGCCTGTGCCATATTTGCCTTTCTCAGGCACAGGAATACCTTGAAGAAGAATAAACTCGTGCGGAATCTGGAGCATGATACCGGCACCGTCGCCCGTCTTGTTGTCGGCACCCTCAGCGCCACGATGGCGCATGTTCTCGAGTACCTTCAGGGCATTGTCTACCAGCTCATGGCTCTTGTTGCCGTGGATGTTAACCACCATTCCTACGCCACACGCATCGTGCTCATAGGTTGAACTGTACAATCCTTTTTCCATTTCTTGTTCGTTTTATATTTATCGGTTATTCTATACAATGTTAAATATTGAAAGTCAAGTGATTGAATGATGAATCAGGCTTATGTCATTGAGCATTTGAATTCTTCGTTCTTCACTCTTCACTTATACTTATTTATACGCCTGTTCGTGAACTCCGGCTACAGCTCGTCCGCTGGGGTCGTTCTGGTTCTTGAATGAGGCGTCCCATGCCAGAGCTTCGGCGGTAGAGCAAGCCACACTGGGCACGCTGGGCACGCTGCGGGCAGCGCTGTCGCTGGGGAAATGCTCGGCGAAGATAGAGCGATAGTAGTATTCCTCCTTGTTCTGTGGAGGGTTGATGGGGAATCGCTCGGCGGCATGAGCCATCTGCTCGTCGCTTACTGCCGAGGCGGTAATCTGTTTCAGCGTGTCTATCCACGAATAGCCCACACCATCGGAGAACTGCTCTTTCTGTCGCCATGCCACCTCTTCGGGCAGCAAGTCGGCAAAGGCCTCGCGTACTACTTTCTTCTCGATGGTCTTGTCGGGACACATCTTCAGCACGGGGTTCATGCCCATGGCCACGTCGAGGAACTCCTTGTCGAGGAAGGGCACACGGCCCTCGATGCCCCAGGCTGCCAGACTCTTGTTGGCTCTCAGACAGTCGTAGAGATAGAGTTTGCCAAGCTTGCGGACGGTTTCCTCGTGGAAGGCCTTGGCGTCGGGTGCTTTGTGGAAGTAGAGATAGCCGCCAAACACCTCGTCGGCTCCCTCGCCCGAAAGCACCATCTTGATGCCCATGCTTCGGATGACGCGTGCCAGCAGATACATAGGTGTAGAGGCGCGCACGGTGGTGACGTCGTAAGTCTCGATGAAGTAGATGACGTCGCGGATGGCATCGAGTCCTTCCTGTATGGTGTAGTTGATTTCGTGATGCACGGTTCCGATGTGCTCTGCCACCAATCGGGCTTTAGCCAGGTCGGGAGCGCCCTTCAGTCCTACGGCGAAGGAGTGCAACCGTGGCCAGTAGGCTTGTGTCTCGCCTCCGTTCTCTACACGTATGGCAGAGAATTTCTCGGCAACGGCCGAGATGACCGAAGAGTCGAGTCCGCCGCTGAGCAGCACTCCGTAGGGCACGTCGCTCATCAGCTGTCGCTTCACCGAAGCCTCGAGTGCGTCGTGTATCTGTTCGACGGCAGCCTGCTCCTGTGGTGCAGCCTCTGCCAGCTGTTCGGCAGCTTTCTTGCTGTCGTCGATGTTGTATTTCTTTTGCATGGAAGCATACTCAAACCAGTCGCGTGTGTAGTAGCGCTTCATGCCTGGAGTCTTGCTGTAGTAATAATGTCCTGGGAGGAAAGGCTCGTAGTGGTCGCACTGTCCTTCGAGTGCCTTGAGTTCGGAAGCCACCATCACCTTGCCGTCGTTGTCGTAGCCGATATAGAGTGGAATCACGCCGATGGGGTCGCGTGCAATCAGAAACTCGTCGTGCTCTGCGTCGTAGAGGGCGAAGGCAAAGATGCCGTTCAGCTCTTCAAGCATCTGGCAGATGCGTGCATGTACGGCGTCCTCGCCCTGAAAGATCAGTGTGGCGAAGTCGGTGTCAGCACGCATCTCGCGATAGAGCGACAGAATCACCTCGCAGTCGCTGCCTGTCTGATATTGATAGTGTCCGGCAAACCGTGAGCGGATGTCCTGATGATTGTAGATCTCGCCGTTTACGGCAAGTACTTGTTTCTTGTCGGGTGAGAAGAGGGGCTGTCGACCGCTTTCTGGGTCTACGATACTCAGGCGCTCATGAGCCAGGATGGCTGAACCACCGCAGTAGATGCCGCTCCAGTCTGGTCCGCGATGGCGGATTTTCTGACTCATGCGCAGTGCTTGCTGTCGCAGTTCGGGAGTTTGCTCCTGAATGTTGAAGATAGATACGATTCCACACATAATAGCTTTTCCTTTCTTTTACGGTTATTTATAACACTTTGCTAAGTATTGGGTGCAAAATTACTACAATTTGATATATTAAAGAAAGGTTTGCTTACAATTTGTGTTAGTTTTGTATGCTTTGTTTTAATCTTGAAGCTATTATTGTCGTCTTGCTTTCATATTGTAAGCGTTCTGTTGTTTGTATATTACAATTTGAAAGTTTGCTTGAAAAATAAGAGAAAAATCAAAGAGTCTTTAAAAAAACAGATGCCGACAGTTCGGGGGGAACTATCGGCATCTTTACCATTGCCTTCAAAGGTGTGAAGGCTTTGTGATTTAATCAAGAAATAACTTAAAAACCCAATATGCGTTTTTCATTATGGCTGGAGAGTGAAGCCTACCACAAAGTAAGCCTTCTGTGAACTTGGGTTGGCTGCCACCTGGGCAAAGACGGGAACCGAGAAGCTGTCTGTGATCTTCAAGTCCTTGGTTGCCTTTACAGCCACGTTGGTTACAGCGAATCCAGAGGCGTCTGAATAATAGTCTGTGGCATAAGGAACAGCGCCTAAAGTGCCCTGCCAGTCAAGACCAGCGAGACGGAATGGCACTGTGGCTTCCACATAGGAAGAATAAGCGCGGTCGCCGTCTTTGTTCAGACCGTCATGACCTGCAAAGTTGGTGTACCAGTTGAGCGCTACAGGACCGAAGTCATAACCTACGTTAGCCTCGAATGTATGGGCTGTCTTGTGGGCATCGTAGAGGAAGTAGCGTTCGCCCTCTGTGTTGAAATAGTAGTCTGTCACACCGATGTGGAAACCGCCTGTCTGATAAGCCAGGGTGAGGTCGAACTCCTTGGTGTCTTCCCATTTGGAGAGTCCTACGCTTCCCCATGCTGTGAGCGAGAGACCTTTCCAGCTCAGTCCGAATGTAGGCTGCAATGACACCTGTCCGCATTCCTGACCACGCCAGATGTACTGGCTTACAACATCGGCAGCTACATTTGCCTCAATCTTATCCTGTGCCTGTGCACCCGTGGCGCATGCTGCCAATGTGAGTGCCAACAATCCAATCTTCTTCAAACTTTTCATACTCATTCTTTTTTATGTGTTAATACTCAGTTTCCTAAGGTTGTGGCAGCTGCTCATCCTTTACGAATCGCAGCAGCTGCCCAATCTTTATTTTTTTCTCGTTTACTCCAGTTGCCACAGATTAGTTGTAGCAGCTCTCGCCGTGCTCGTAGATATCGAGACCTTCTTCCTCGATTCGCTTGTCAACACGCAGACCGGCAATCTTCTTGATGCCCCAGAAGAGGATGATACCTGTTACGGCTGCCCAAATGTCGATGGTGATGATACCGAAGCACTGTGCACCGAAGAATCCGAAGCCGTCGCCGTAGAAAGCACCGCCGTCGATGGCGAAGAGACCTGTCATCACTGTACCGAAGATACCGCATACACCGTGTACTGAGCTTGCACCTACAGGGTCGTCGATGTGGAGTTTGGTATCGATAAACTCGATAGAGAACACGAGGATGATACCTGCCAGGAGACCGATGATGGCTGCACCCAATGGGCTAACCAAGTCGCAACCTGCAGTGATGGCTACCAAACCTGCCAAGATACCGTTCAGAGTCAGTGAGAATGAAGGCTTGCCATACTTGATCCAAGAGGTGAACATGGTTCCAAGGCCACCGCATACAGCTGCGAGGTTGGTTGTCAGGAACACGTGGCTGATGGCTACGCGGTTTACTTCGCCAGAAGCAGCGAGCTGAGAACCAGGGTTGAATCCGAACCATCCGAACCAGAGGATGAATACACCGAGGGCAGCAGCCATGAGGTTGTGACCAGGGATGGCAGTGCTCTTGCCGTTGCGATACTTGCCCAGACGAGGACCAAGGCAGATGGCACCTACGAATGCCAATACACCACCTACGCTGTGAACAATGGCAGAACCTGCGAAGTCGTGGAAGGCAGCACCAAAGGTGTTCATCATGAATGAGCCTGCGTCAGCGTTGCAAAGCCAGCCGCCACCCCATGTCCAATGACCCTCGACAGGGTAGATAATCAATGAGATGAAGAATGAATAAATGCAGTACATGGAGAACTTGGTACGTTCTGCCATAGCTCCTGACACGATGGTGGCGCTGGTGGCGCAGAATACGGTCTCGAACATCAGGAAGCCCTCTACCGGTAAGTCGCCTTTATAGAAGGTGAGGTCGCCAAAGTTAGGCATTCCGATGAAGCCAGCTCCGTCGCTGCCAAACATAAATCCGAAACCTACGAACCAGAAGAGAACCGAACCGACCATGAAGTCGACGAAGTTCTTGAACAAGATGTTCGCGGTGTTTTTACTACGGGTGAAGCCTGCCTCGCAGAGGGCAAAGCCCGGCTGCATGAAAAAGACCAACATGGCTGCCAACAGCATCCACACGGTATCTAATGAAATTCCTAAATCCTGTACACTCATAATCTTTTTACTGTTTAGTGTGTAGTGACTGTTGTCTTGTCGGGCTTTCGCCCTCACTACACAAGATTAATTAAAAACTTTAAGAAAACGTTTAATGCCTTGCCTTCGTTTGAAGTACTTGTGTTGTCCTTTGTTTGTAATGTAGTCCTTACAAGTAAACACTAAACATTAAATATGAATCACTATTTCTCCTGCTCGGCATTATAGAGGGCGATGTCGCCTCGCTCGCCTGTACGGATACGGATAGTGTCCTCTACAGGGATGACAAAGATACGACCATCACCAATCTCGCCTGTGCGGGCTGCCTCCTGGATGGCATTGATAGTTTTCTCTACGTTTTTGTCACGTACAACGATATTCAACAGTACGCGCTCGATGCTGCTCGTGTCGTACATCACACCACGATAGATGCGTGCCTGTCGCATTTTACCTTCGCCACGTACATCGTAGTAAGAGAACCACTCGATGTCGGCTGCAAGCAATGCTTCCTTTACATCCTCGAACTTGGTCTTACGGATGATTGCTTCAATCTTTTTCATAACTAATCTCTCCTATTATTATAGATTTGTAACTATTTGTTCTATTTCTTTTATGAAACGATAACAATATGTATGTTTACGACTGCAAAATTACAACATTTTGATAGTTATTTAATGATAATAACTTACTTTTTGTTATTAGATTTTTAGTTTGCTTTCAATAAGAAACTATTTTACTCGTTATAATTGACAAAGTGAAAGGAAAACTATTGGTTTTGGTTTCATATTAATGTTTTTCATCTTTTTCTCGTTTCGCCCGATATAGGCTTACGGTTGATCCTCAGCTGTGCCCATGTCGGGCGGAATTGTTTCCTGTCGTAATCGCAGTCTGTCATGTAATCGCAGTTTGTGTCGTAATCGTCCTGTTCCTGTATGATGACAAGAGGCTACTGCAAGCAAAATAGTTTCAAGTTCTTGTACTTAGAAAAGCGAAAATGACTAATGACTAATGACTAAAAAATAACAGTTAAATGATGGTTTATATGTTGTGTCCGTCCTGTTGTTTCCCCGATTCTGGTGGCCGGGCCTTTGTCTGCGGGAGAGGCGGATCTTAAGAAATAGTTGGGGCATTTGTTACAGCCCGTGTGTCGGGTGTCTTGTTGGTTGCCCGATGTCGTCTGTCGGCCTTGGAGTAGTGCTCTTTTGGGGTCTTAATAGATGACCGGCGTTGGTCGTCTATTGTGACCGACCTTGGTCGTAATAGATGCCCCCTGAGAGGCTCTTGTCACACTTCCTTTGGTTGACGATGCAAAGAAAATGCAAACGAGCGCAATGAAAGCTTGTTTTCAAATTGCTGAGATGCAGGTTTTCTTCTGCAAAGAAAATGCAAACGAGCGCAATGAAAGCTTGTTTTCAAATTGCCGAGTGCAGGTTTTCTTCTGCAAAGATACAACAAAAAGCAACTTTTTGCAATAGTTTGTTCGGACTTTGTGCTAAAAAGTGCCCATATTTTTGCTATTTATACTGATTATTAAGCAGTTATAAAACTATTAAATGTAAGCCATCATAAGAGAGAAAGTGTGTCATTTTTGTCAAAGTCATTTTTGTCATTTTCAAAAGCAAAAACACTTTTTCTCCTCTATAAAGAATATATATATATATATATATATTCTTTATAGAACATTTTTTCATTTTCAAAATCGAAAATGACAAAAATG
>ENA-UPWO01000805-UPWO01000805.1-human-gut-metagenome-genome-assembly--contig:-NODE-805-length-16442-cov-15.211366_pt1 | contig 16442 bp, 19 predicted proteins | sample MGYA00250056_ERZ773388 | MGnify/ENA primary metagenome ERZ773388 (study PRJEB29103, sample SAMN06112004) | human gut metagenome | biome: human gut; feature: ankylosing spondylitis patient; material...
GTTCGCCAACTTTATTACCCCTTCCGTGTTTGGAGTGAACGAGTGACAAAAACAGTAAAGCCCGTTTTCTTGATTTTCTCAAATGGTATGTTCAATCTGTATCAATATCAGTTTGAAGATCCACAGAACTATAATTCTCTTAGATTGGTGAAGCAAAAAAACTATGTAATTGCAACAGAGATTTGCTTGGCTGACATTGAAAATCTTTTGAGAACTGTTCCTTTGGTGCAAGAGCCTGATATATCATTCCCGCAAGCGGATCGTATGTCTCGAATAGTCAACCTTATTGAGCTATTAAATGAAAAACCGATGACAAAGCAAGACATTACATCGGAGTATGCGTTTGACGAACGCCAAACTAATTATTATACAGACGCAGGTCGGTATCTGGGACTTATTGACAAGACCCATGATGAAGATGGTAATATTCTATTCCAACTTTCAGCCTGTGGACACCGTATAATGAGTTTGGAGTATAAGGAACGCCAGCTTGCGCTTGTAACTCAAATTTTTATGCATAAAGTATTCAACGAGACATTAAAACTCCATTTGCAATGTGGAGAGATGCCGGATAAACAAACCATCATCCAGATCATGAAGCGCTCTAATCTATATCGTGTTGAAGCCGACAGCACATATTTGCGGCGATCCTCTACGGTTGTTGGCTGGGTAAATTGGATTCTCGGAATTATAGAAGAATAATTTAGTGTTTCTCAGAGAGGATGGTATCTATGACAACGAACAAGGACAGACCTATTATTCAATCACACGGTTATAACGGTAGTGAGCCAACTCGGATTTGCCCCCATTGTGGCAAAGAAAAACCGCTAAGTGAGTTTGGCTTTAGAAAAATGGAAAAAAGCGAAAAGGGGCTAATAAGAAATCAATCTTGGTGTAAAGATTGCCGATAACCCCTGTATATCAAGCTCGCTTGCCGTTGAGGTAGGCGGGCTTGTTTTTAGTTTTTATAACACACGACAAGCACCCACAAAGATCCCTTTGGAACAAAGGGCGCACTTCTATACAGGGGGCAAGCCCTGTATGTGCGCTCTGCGAGGCAAACAGCCCGGACGATTGATGTTCGGGCTTGTTTTGCGTCACTCCGTTCCGAACAAGGGGTTGCACCCCTTGCGGCTTCGCCTATCCCTGCGTACTTGTCATATGGAAACGGTTTTGACAAACTATTCCCAAATGACAAGTCTGAAAATCGAACACATTACATAGACCGTTTACCGATTATCGGTAGGCGGTCTTTTTATATCCCCACACTTAAAATCAAGGAGGTCATGCACTATGGCAAAACAGAAAACAATCCCCGAACTGGAAGCTGAGAAAGCTGAAAATGAACACAAGATCACTCAGCTCCAACACAAAAAACAGCAGCTTGAAAACCGTATTACCTACTACGAAAAGGGAGATCGGCGCAAGCGGGCGCACCACCTTATCACCCGTGGCGCAGCCATTGAAAGTGTTGCACTGCTGACAAAGGTTTTGACCGAAACCGAGTTTTACTCCTTTGCTGAAAAAGCTCTTGCCGTCCCGGAGGTCAAGGGCTTGCTTATGGAAGCGGTCAACGAACACAACCGGGCAGAACAGAAAGAGAGGTGGTGAGTATCGCACTATATCATTTTCATGTGACACAAATCAAGCACAGTGCAGGACAATCCGCTATTGCATCTGCTGCCTATCGCTCCGGCGAAAAACTGCACAGTGAATACTACGGTGAGGACAGCGACTACACCAAAAAAGGCGGCGTGATCTGTTCGGAAATTCTGCTACCGTCCCATGCCCCGTCCTCGTTCTCTGATCGAGAAACACTCTAGAATGAAGTAGAGAAATCGGAACGAGGAAAGAAAGCACAGCTTGCATACAGACATTGCTTTGCAGAACGAGTTTTCCATGCAGGAGAACATCGAGCTTGCAAGGCAATTTTTATTGGAGCAGTTTGTGAGCCGTGGCATGGTGGTGGACTTCGCCGTTCACTCTCCCGACAAGGAGGACGGCGGCATTTCCAATCCCCACTTTCATGTCATGTGTCCCATCCGCCCTCTGGATGAACACGGCAGATGGGGCAACAAACAGCGGCGGGAATATCTGCTTGATGAGCATGGCAACCGCATCCGTGATGAAGCAGGAAACTATGTGTTCAACGCTGTACCAACCACCAATTGGGGCAGTCCCGATACCTTGGAGCATTGGCGGCAAGCATGGGCTGAGCTCTGTAATCAGAAGTTTGCGGAAAAAGAATTGGACTGCCGGATTGACCACCGCAGTTATGAGCGACAGGGCATCGACCAACTCCCCACCATCCATGAGGGTGTGACCGTCCAGGCGATGGAAGCAAAGGGCATCCGCACCAACAAGGGCGATCTCAACCGCTGGATTAAGGCAACCAACGATTTGATCCGTAATCTGAAAAAGAAAATCTCTGCGCTGCTTGACTGGCTGAAAGAAGCCCATGAGGAATTAAGCAAGCCACAAGCCCCCAATCTGGCGCATCTACTCAGCGATTATTATTCTGGACGCAATGCCGGAGCTTGGAGCCAAAAAGCGAAGATCGGCAATCTTAAAGAGTTCAATGAAATCGTCAATTATCTCATGCAGAACAAGCTGACAACGCCGGAGGAATTACAGGAGCGTGTGTCTGCGCTGAGTGAGCGCATCGACACTCTGAAAAGCTCTATGCGTGGCAAATCCGAGCGTGTGAAAGAGTTGGACGAGCTTCTCCGCATGGTGCAGTTTTACACCGAAGGCAAGCCCGTTGCCGACAAGTTAGCAACGATCAAATGGAAAGGCAAGCGGGAGCAGTTCATGTCCGAAAATGAAAACGCACTCCGCCTGTATCACATGGCAGAGCGCAAGTTGAAGCCGTATTTCAAGGACGGCAAACTGCCCATCACTGTCTGGCGCAAAGAGCGTGATCGTCTGGAACAGGAGTACAAGACCGAACAAGGAGAGCTTTCTCCCATCCATGCAGAAGTGAAAAAGCTATGGCAGATCAAATACAAGGTGGAGCAGGTCATTCATGCACAGGAAAAAACGGCGCAGAGCCGCACAAAGAAACATCAAATCGAGCATTAAGGAGGATTTCAAAAATGGAACTCAACTGGAAAGAGGACAATAACCTCGTAAGAAAAATTGCAAAAATACTTCTCGGAGATACACTGCCGAATGGTGAGCCTGTAAGTTCGTTGGTTTTGATTGACGCTGCTTCACGGGCTGAATTACAGCGATGGGCAGATATGAGTGATGCAAAATTTGAAGCTGCACGACAAAGCGGCGATACCATCCACATTGATGTGGATGATGAAATCAAGCGCATCACGGAGAAATATGGGCTTGATCCGAATTTCTTGGATGATCTGCTTGCCGAATTTGATGAAGACGCAGACGATGACATGGAAATATTTTCAGATGCAGAAAGTGAAATCGACCAAGACCTTTTGGCAGAGATTGAGGAATGGAAGCAGCAGGAGCATGACGAGCCGGAGGGATATTAATTCTCCAATCCTGACCCGTATCTGAAACCCGCACCGCTGCCGCCCGACCACCCCACACACAATTTCTGGTTTGATGAGGACGGACACATCCGTGTGAAAATCCATCTGCTTTCTGGCTGCCGGAGTTCACTTTGCAGAAAGAGATTGGCGGCACAATCTACTCCGTCACAGGCACTTATGACGGAACGGAAACGCTGGATAAGAAGATGGAGCGCATTATGGCTGAAAAGTTTACAGAAAAGTTGGAGGATAGCGAATGATAAATTCACAGAATCTTGGTACAATAGAAGCAACCAATCCTGTACTGGCAGTTGCCCCTTTGAAGGAGGAAACAGAAATGTGACGGGCAACTGATAAAATCACCGCACTCTACTGCCGTCTATCCGTGGAAGATATGAAAGAGGATAAAAAGGGCGGCAAAGAAGATGTGTCAAATTCCATTCAGAATCAAAAAATGATCCTGCTCCAGTACGCTAAAGAAAATCGCTTTACTAACCCGATCTTTTTCGTGGACGATTGGTACAGCGGCACGAACTATGACAGCCCCGGCTTCCAAGCCATGCTTGCGGAAATCGAAGCAGGACGAGTGGCAGTCTGTATCACCAAAGACCTATCAAGACTGGGACGAAATTCCTCGCTGACCGGGCTTTATATCAACTTCACTTTCCCGAAGTACAATGTGCGGTATATTGCCATCAACGACCACTTTGACACCATCGACCCCAACAGCACAGACAGTGATATTGCCGGTATCAAAAACTGGTTTAACGAATTTTTCGCCAAAGATACAAGCCGCAAAATCCGGGCTGTGCAAAAGGCAAAGGGTGAGCGTGGCGTAACGCTGACTACCAATGTTCCGTTCGGGTATCTCAAAGCCCCAGAGGACAAGACCAAGTGGATCGTGGACGAAGCTGCGGCTGTGGTAGTCAAGCGAATCTTCAAGCTGTGTATGGAAGGATGGGGACCGATGCAGATCGCAAAGCTCTTGCAGGAGGAAAAGGTGCTTAACCCCACAGCTTACAAGCGCAGGGCGGGCATCAAAACCCCAAGCCCAGAAACCGATGATCCCTACCATTGGAATACTAACACCGTTGTTCACATTCTGGAACGGCGGGAGTACACAGGCTGTACGGTCAACTTCAAGACCTACACCAATTCCATTTGGGACAAGAAGCAGCGGGAAACGCCCCTTGACAAACAGGCGATTTTCTACAACACCCATCCGGCGATCATCGAGCAGGAAGTCTTTGACAAGGTACAGGAGATCCGTCAGCAGCGTCACCGTAGAACAAAAACAGGCAAAAGCAGCCTGTTCTCTGGCATGGTTTATTGTGCCGACTGCGGAGCGACAATGCGGTACTGCACTACCAATTACTTTGAGAAGCGACAGGATCACTTTGTATGCGCCAACTACCGAAGCAATACAGGAAGCTGTTCGGCACACTTCATCCGAGCCGTTGTTCTGGAAGATTTGGTCTGGATGCAAATGAAAGCGGTCATCTTCTATGTGACACGGTATGAGAAGCACTTCCGGGCAGTTATGGAACACAAGCTCTTGCTGTTCAGTGAAGAAAAAATCTGCGCAAGCATCAAGCGCCTGGAACAGGCGCAGCGGCGCATGGGAGAACTTGACCGCCTGTTTATCCGCATTTATGAGGACAATGTGGCAGGACGCATCAACGATGAACGGTTTTCCATGATGAGCAGAAGCTATGAACCCGAACAGGAGCAGCTTAAAGTGGAAATTCAGACCTTGCAGCAGGATATTGAAGTACAGGAACGACAGATTGAAAATTTGGAGCAGTTTATCCAGAGGGTACACAAATACAAGGATTTGGACGAGTTTACGCCCTATGCTCTGCGGGAACTTGTCAAGGGAGTTTATATCGAAGCCCCCGACAAGAGCAGCGGCAAACGGCGGCAAAATATCCGCATTTCCTATGACCTTGTAGGCTTTATCCCACAGAATGAACTGATGAAAGAGGAAACGGCATGACCAAAGTCATGCCGTTCCTACAAAAATACGATATTACTTTCTTACGACCCCCGACCATTATGCACCGTGTTTTTTTCTGTCTTGTGTCTCACGGAAGGAGTGAGACGAAGTGGAAGGGATTAGATAAATACAAAAATCGTCGGCTGATATTTTATCAGCTGTGTATATTATACTATATGATAAAAGAACTTGTCTAATATGGAATCAGCATAACAGTTATTTCGCCTTGTTCAGATTTCTGTATTTCGTTACGAAGAGGGCGATGCGCTCCAACGCCTTGTGCAGGATTTCTTCGCTGTAAGCATAGGAGCAACGGATATAGCCTTCGCCGCCGGCACCGAAGATATTGCCGGGGATTACGAGAACCTCCTGCTCCTCAAGCAGCTTTTCAACAAATTCCATGCTGGAAAGGCCGGTTTCCTTGATGCAGGGGAAAACATAGAAGGCGCCTTCGGGCTCATACAGCGGCAGTCCCATCTTGTGGAAGCCGTCAATCATAATCTGACGGCGGCGGCTGTATTCGGCAACCATGTTGTCAACGTCCTGGCGGCAGTATTTCAGTGCCGCAATCGCGCCGTACTGTGCCGTAACGTTGGGGCAGAGCACAACATACTGATGCAGGATGTTCATAGCGTTGATGATTGCTGCCGGTGCCATGATATAGCCAAGACGCAGGCCGGTCATAGCGTAGGCTTTGGAGAAGCCGTTGAAAATGATGGTGCGGTCGCGGAATTCCGGGAAGGAGGTGAACATGGTGTGTGTTTTGCCGCCGTAGGTAAGATGAGCATAAAGCTCGTCACTGATGACAATCAGGTCATGCTTTACAGCCCAGTCGCCGATAGCCTTAATCTGCTCCTTGCTCATAATAGCGCCGGTCGGGTTGTTTGGATAGCCAAGCATAATAGCCTTGGTTTTGGGCGTAACAGCCTTTTCCAAATCTTCGATGGTAGGCACGAAGCCGTTTTCCTGATAGGTTTCTACGGAAACAGGCTTGCCGCCTGCCAGAATAACGCAGGCCTTGTTGGCAACGTAGCAGGGCTCGGGAAGAATAATTTCGTCACCGGGATGCATAATGGTAGTAATAGTGGTGTACAGTGCTTCGCTGACACCGACGGTTACCATGATTTCGGTTTTCGGGTCGTATTTAACGCCGTAGTTTTTATGGATATCATCCGCAATTGCTTCGCGCAACTCCAAAAGGCCGAGAGTGGGAGTATAGCAGCTTTTGCCTTCGCAGATGCTGTTGATTTCGGCATCCTTGACAGCCTGCGGAATATCAAAATCTGGTTCGCCTACGCTGAGAGGTACGATGTTGGGGTTAGCGGCCATAATATCAAGAAACTTTGCCAGACCGGAGGGAGGCAGTGCTTTAATAAAGGGAGAAACAGCAGCATCAAAATTATAGGACATAAAAAATACCACCTTTCATAAAAAAGCTTGTCGATAAAGCGCCCTTGTCCAAACTGACACTTTTTCCACAATCTCTATCTGTTTACTATATTACTGTAGCAGATATTTTTGCCACTGACAAGGGAAAGCGCAGTGTATACATTTTACGTGGCAGATTTAGCATTTTTCTGTATAAAATTTAACATATAATAACTAGATATAGCGTAAGCTACTTGCAAGACTTGCCAACAGATGCTATAATAAGGATAGCCAAAATAAGTATGACTTGTGAAAGAGTGGGTTTAAAGCCCGCTCTTTCCGCTTATTACGATGTTTCTGACGCATTTGCGGCAGAGGCAGGTATTGGCCGCAAGGTTAATACAGAAAGAAAAACTTAATATGGAGGTGAAAATGATGCAGGCAAAAGAAGTTGAAGCACTGATTACCGCAATGGTAGAACCCCTTCTGCAGGACACCGGGCTTACTCTGGTTGATGTAGAATATGTGCGTGAAAAGGACTGGTACCTACGGATTTTTCTCGATAAGCCTGGTGGAGTTGAAATTGATGACTGCCAGATGGTGAGCGAAAAGCTGACGGAGATTCTTGATGCAGAGGATCCTATTCCCGACAAATACTTTTTAGAGGTTTCTTCTCCGGGCATTGACCGTCCGCTGAAGAAGGACAAGGACTTTGAAGCTGCCTACGGCACCAAGGTTGACATTATGTTCTATACTCCGTGGGAGGGAATGAAAAATCTGACCGGCATTCTGGTAGCACATGATGACGAAGCTGTACAGGTTAAAAAAATTATTAAAGGTAAGGAATTCAAAAATCCTGACCGCATTGAACGTAGGCTGATTGCGAATATCAGACCGCATATAGACTTTTAATTTAAGAAATAGGAGGCTTATTAAGTGAACGCAGATTTTATCTCAGCAATCCAGGAATTAGGAAAGGAAAAGGGTATTGACCCCGAGCTTTTGTTCCAGGCTGTTGATGACGCTTTGGTTGCCGCTTACAAGAAGAATACCGGCACAAACCAGAATGTCCGTGTTGAAATGAATAAAGAAACCGGTGAAATCCATGTATATGCTCAGCGCACTGTAGTTGAAGGCGAGGCTGACGGCATTAACGAAATGACTCTGGAGGATGCTCAGGCAATCAACCCGCAGTATCTTGCAGGCGACATCGTAGAGGTTGAGGTTACACCGAAAAACTTCGGCCGTATTGCTGCCCAAAACGCTAAGCAGTTTGTTGTACAGCGTATCCGTGAGGCAGAGCGCGGACAGGTATATGAACGCTTCCAAAGCCGTGCCAACGATATCGTTACCGGTATTATCGAGCGCATGGAAAACCAAAACGTTTATATCGATTTGGGCAAGGTTGAAGCCGTGCTGACTCCGAACGAGCAGATTCCCGGTGAAATCTACCAATACCATGAGCGTATGAAAACCTATATTGTTGAGGTTAAGCGCACCAACAAGGGACCGCAGATTATGGTTTCCCGTACTCATCCCGGCCTGCTGAAGCGCCTGTTTGAGCTGGAGGTTCCGGAAATCCATGACGGCGTTGTTGAAATCAAATCCGTTGCCCGCGAGCCCGGTATGCGCTCCAAAATTTCCGTATATACCGCTGACAGCAATGTTGATCCGGTAGGTGCCTGCGTAGGCCACAAGGGCATGCGTGTGCAGACTATTGTCAACGAGCTGCGCGGTGAAAAAATTGATATTGTAAAATACAGTGAAGATCCGGCACAATATGTTGCCAATGCTCTGAGCCCGGCAAAGGTTGTCAAGACAACCGTTAACGAAGCAGACAAAATCTGCCGCGTTGTCGTACCGGATTACCAGCTGTCCCTGGCTATTGGCAAGGAAGGCCAAAATGCCCGCCTGGCTGCTAAGCTGACCGGCTGGAAAATTGATATTAAGAGCGAAACTCAGGCTGCCGAAGAGGCTGCTGCTGAGCCTGCTCCCGTGGAAGAAGCATGATGAAGGTAAAAAAAATTCCGCAGCGTAAATGCTTAGGCTGCAATGAAATGAAGGATAAAAAGGCTCTGCTGCGCGTTGTACGTTCGCCTGAGGGCGAGGTCAGTCTTGACCTCACCGGCAAGAAGAACGGACGCGGCGCATATGTCTGCCCCGATAAGGAATGCATTACCAAGGCCGTAAAGGAGAAACGTCTGGAGCGCGCTTTGGAAAAGCCTATCGGTGAGGATGTGCTCAAGCAGCTGCTGGAGGATTTCGAACATGGCAGGCAATAATGTCGCATTTGCTTTAGGGTTGGCGCAAAAGGCAGGTAAAACCGCTTCCGGCGATGTAGCTGTGCGTGCTGCCTTAAAAAGCGGCAAGGTCAAGGTACTTGTTTTGGCACAAGATGCTGCCCCTAATTCAAAAAAGGAAATTTATTTCCTGGCAGAGATGGCAGGCGTGCAGGTTATTGAGCTGTTGACGCGCAATGAGCTGGGCTATGCAATCGGCAAGGGACCGAGAATAGCTGTGGCTATTACCAATGCGAATTTTGCCAACATGCTGTTGAAAAAATAATAAAGTTAAATCACAGTTGTCTGCGCAGCTTGCGCGAGCTCCGCAGATGAATCTGCTTCTTATTATCTGGTCTGGAGGTGGATGAATGGGTAATAAAAGAATATATGAGGTTGCCAAGGATTATGGCAAACCGGTAAATGAGGTCATTGACCTATTGAAGAAAAATAATATCGAAAAAACTAATTTTAGTGCAGCTGATGACAAGGCTATGTCTGTTATCCGTAAAGCATACGATAAAAAACCAGAACCGCCCAAACCGGCGAAGACGGAAAAACGTGATGTCAGCAAACCGGCTGCTCCTGCGCATCCGCAGGCTACAGCTAAAAGAAACGATAACAATATGAATAGGAATAACGGACAGAGGAATATGCAACAAAATCAGCAACAAAATCAACGCAATAACAACAACGCTCAACAAGGGCGTAACGAAAATCGTCAGGGCGGCCGCAACGAAGGCCGTCCGCAGCAAAACCGCGGTGGTCAGCAGGGCAACCGTCAAGGCGGCCAGGGTGGCCGTAACGAAGGCCGTCCGCAAAACCGCAACGGTCAGCAGGGTGCTCAGGGCAACCGTCAGGGTAACCGCAATGGCCAGCAACGTCAGGGCGGTATCTTTGTAGGTCCTAAGAGCCAGCAGGGCCCGAGCGTACACGGTGAAAGCCGTGCACAGGTTAGCGGTGGCCGCAGCGAAGGCCGCAGCAGCGGTCGCAGCGAAGGCGGTCGCGATAACCGTCAGGGCGGTCGCAACGCAGGCAAGAGCCGTAAGGACAACAAGCCGCAGATTAAGGGCAGCTACGCTACCCGCGAAAGCCGTCCGAACCGCAGCGCCGGCCATCAGATGCCGGTAAACCGCGGCGGCAAGAAGCCCGCACCGAAGCAACAACAGGCTCCGGTAGAAATCGTTCGTCCGACCTACGTTGAAATCGGCGAATCTATCAATGTACAGGAATTTTCCAAGCTCATTAAGCGTGAGGTTAATGAAGTAATCAAGGCTCTGTTTATGCTGGGCGTAATGGTTACCATTAACCAGGATATCGATTTCGATACCGCACAGCTTATCGGCGACAACTTCGGCGTAGAGGTTGGCCAGAAGGCTCCGGAAGAGGATCCGACCGAGATTCCCGAGGTTGACGATCCGCCTGAAAAACGCGTTCCGCGTCCGCCGGTTATTACCGTTATGGGCCACGTTGACCATGGTAAAACCTCCCTGCTGGACGCTATCCGCAAAACCAACGTTACTTCCCGCGAGGCCGGCGGTATTACCCAGCACATCGGTGCTTATAAGGTAAACTACCAGGGCAAGCAGATTGTATTCCTGGATACCCCGGGCCATGAGGCTTTCACAGCTATGCGTGCCCGCGGCGCACAGGTAACCGACGTTGCAATTCTGGTTGTAGCAGCAGATGACGGTGTAATGCCGCAGACCATCGAGGCTATCAACCATGCTAAGGCTGCAAAGGTACCTATCATTGTAGCTATCAATAAAATTGACCGTCCGGGCGCAAATCCGGATCACGTTAAACAACAGCTGGCCGAGCATGAGCTCATTCCTGAGGATTGGGGCGGCGACACCATTATGGTTCCTGTTTCCGCACATCAGAAAACCGGTATCAGCGACCTGCTGGAAATGATTCTGCTGGTTGCTGAAATGCAGGAGCTGAAGGCTAACCCGAACCTGCCTGCTCACGGCACCATCATCGAGGCACAGCTGGATAAAGGCCGCGGCCCGGTTGCTACTGTACTGGTACAACGCGGTACTCTGCATATCGGTGATACCATTATTGCCGGCACCTCCTATGGTAAGGTTCGTGCAATGATCAATGACCGTGGCGAAAAAGTTAAGAAGGCTCTGCCTTCTACCCCTGTAGAGGTACTGGGCCTGAATGATGTACCGGCTGCCGGCGATATTCTGGACAGCACCGATGAAAAGACTGCCCGCGGCGTTGCCGAAAAACGTATCGCCAAGAAGAAGGAAGAGGAAATCAAGCTGAACTCCAAGGTTTCTCTGGATGACCTGTTCCAACGCATTAAAGAAGGCGAAATCAAAGAGCTGAACATCGTTGTTAAGGCTGACGTTCAGGGTACCATCGAAGCATTGAAGGCATCCCTGGAGAAAATCAAAAACGATGAGGTTAAGGTTGCCGTTGTCCATGCAGGCGTAGGCGCTATCACCGAATCCGACGTAATGCTGGCATCCGCTGCCAACGCACTGATTATCGGCTTTAACGTTCGTCCTGACGCTAACGCGCGTAAGGCTGCCGAAACCGAGAAGGTTGACGTACGCACCTACCGTGTAATTTACGACGCAATCAACGACGTTGAGGCTGCTATCAAGGGTATGCTTGCTCCTAAATTCAAAGAGGTTATCCAAGGCTGCGTAGAAATCCGTCAGCTGATTACTATTTCCAAGCTGAAGATTGCAGGCTGCTATGTAGTTGAAGGCAAGGTTACCAACAGCTCCAAGGTTCGTGTTGTTCGTGACGGCATCGTAGTTCACGAGGGCGTTATCGAATCTCTGCGCCGCTTCAAGGACGATGTGAAGGAAGTTGCCCAAGGCTTTGAATGTGGTATTACTTTAGAGAAATTCAGCGACCTTAAAGAGGGCGATATCTTTGAAGTATACGACATGGAAGAAATCGCAGTAGAATAGTCTGCCGCATAAGGCACATTGCGCAGGAATGCCGGCAGTATACGCCGCATTCCCCGCAGCTGCTGCCTGTACGTCAGTCTGTATCTATATATAGAGGAAAAGAAAATGGCAAGACTTAGAGTAGAAAAAGTACAGGAGGCCATCAAGCACGAAATCAGCAAAATGCTGTTGCATGATGTCAAGGATCCGCGCATTCAGTTTGTTACCGTAACAGGCGTGGAGCTGACAGATGACATGAGCTATGCAAAGATTTTCATCAGCATGTATGGTCCCAAGGATAAACAGGATGAAACCTGGAAGGCTCTGAACAAGGCATTAGGCTTTATGCGTACGGAAATTGCCAAACGCATCCGCCTGCGCTTTGCACCGACCCTGATTCTGCAGAAGGATACCTCCGCAGAATACAGTGCGCATATTCAGAGCATTTTAGATAAGATTAAGCAGGAAGAAAAGCCTGCAGCCGAGGAAGCAGAGCATGAGTAAGGAGCTTAGCCTGCAGGAAACAGGCGCTATGCTGCTGGCGGCAGAAAAAATTGTGCTGTGCACCCATGTAAGCCCGGATGGTGACACCCTTGGCTCCACTTTGGGACTGGCACGCTTTTTGCTGGCACAGGGCAAGCAGGTTACTGTTTTCTGTGATGACGTTATCAACAAAAGCTTTAGCTTTATTCCCGGTATTGAATTGTGTGAACGCCCGGTAGAGGGCAGCAAGCTGCAGACGGATTTGCTGGTAGTTATTGATGCCAGCTCCTTTGACCGTATTGGTCTGGTGTCCGAGGTTGTGGAAGCAAAAACACTGCTGAACATCGACCACCACATTTCCAACGAACGCTTTGCCGAATATCTCTACTTGGATGCCAAGGCAGCAGCCGTAGGCGAGGTAATGTGTGATCTGTTCATGGCTATGCAATGGCCATTTGATAAGGAAATTGCTACCTGCTTTTACACAGCAATCAGCACAGACTGCGGCTCGTTCCGCTATGCCAACACTACGCCGAAAACTATGCGTAATGCTGCTAAGCTGCTGGAATACGGCGTGCAGCCTAACGAAATCAGCGATGCACTGGACGTGCGCTCCCGTGATACGGTAGAGATGCTGGCCAAGGTACTGCCTTCGCTGACCTTCGCTTATGAAGGCAAAATTGCTTATCTCACAATTACCAACGATTTATATGACAAGGATGTCCAGACCGACAGCTTTGTGTCCTACCCGCGCTATATTGAGGGCGTTGACGTAGCTATTATGTTCAAGGCCGTTGAGCCGGCGGTAACGCGTGTGAGCATGCGCTCCAAGAGCGTTGACGTATCCGCTGTGGCTGTAGCCTTCGGCGGTGGCGGTCATCTGCGGGCAGCAGGCTGTACGATTTATGCACCGGTAGAGGAGGCTCGCACTCAGCTGCTGGAGGCATTGGGCAAATTGGTTTAATATGGACGCAATTTTTAATGTATTAAAACCACCACAGATGACCTCGCATGATGTTATCGGCTTTTTGCGGCGCGTGCTTAACACAAAGAAAATCGGACATGGGGGAACTCTTGACCCTGACGCGGCAGGAGTTCTTCCTGTTTTTGCGGGCAGTGCGACCCGTCTGCTGGAATTTGCTGTAGAAGGCCGCAAGGAATATATTGCCGAATTTACGCTGGGAGCGCAGACAGTTACCGGCGATGACAGCGGTGAGGTTGTCAAAACGATGCCTGTGCCTGCATTCGGCAAACAGGAGCTGGAAGCTGTGCTTGCACGTTTTACGGGCAAGCAAATGCAGCTGCCGCCGATGTATTCGGCAATCAAAATCAACGGCAAAAAGCTGTATCAGCTGGCACGTCAGGGCGTAGAGGTGGAACGCACCGCACGTCCGATTGAGGTCTATAAGCTGGAGCTTCTGCATTATACGGCAAACAGCTTTACCGTGCGCGTGGCCTGCTCCAAGGGCACCTATATCCGCGTTCTTGGCGAAGATTTGGCAACGGCGCTGGGAACCTGCGGTACGATGAGCTTTTTGCTGCGCACGCAGGTGGGAGCCTACACGATTGACAAGGCCTGCACGCTGCAGGAAATCGCGGAGAATCCCGAAGCCTGTGCCGCAGAGCCGCTGACTGCAGTTGCCGAGCTGCCCAAGCTCAAGGTGAATGCCCGTCAGGCGGCGCGCATCACCAACGGTGTACGCACTACAGTGGCGCAGACTGCCGACGGCAGATATGTCCTGCTGGGTCCGGGGGATGAATTCTTAGGCATCGTCCGCTGTGAGCAGGAGCGCCTGCAGGCAGAAAAAATTTTAGAGCATTACCCGATGCCAGAGGAATAAGCATGGAGATTATTACTTCTTTAGAACAACTGCATAAATTTTCCGCTCCCTGTGTGGTAGCATTGGGTACCTTTGACGGCCTGCATCGCGGTCATCTGGATGTAATTGAAACCGCAAGGGACAAGGCGCGTGAATGTAATTCGCAGCTGGCGGTATTTACCTTCAGCAACCATCCATTTGAATGGATTCGTCCGGGCATGGTGCCGTCGGCGCTGATAACAGGCGCGCAAAAGCAGGAGCTTTTGCAGCAACTTGGCGTGGATGTGCTGGTGGACATTCCCTTTAATCAGCAGGTGGCCGACCTTTCGCCGCAGGAGTTTTTGCAGCGACTGCAGCAGCTTGATTACAGCTGTCTGGTAGTCGGTGCCAACTTCACCTACGGCTGCCGCGGACAGGGAACTGTCTATACGTTGGCTGCTTCTGCCAAGGCCATGGGCTTTGAGCTGCTTGTGCGCGAGCTGGTAAGCGAGGGTGCAACTGTGATCAGCAGCACCGCTATCCGTCAGCTGATTGCCGCAGGCGAGGTAGCAAAGGCTGCCGACATGCTGGGGCGCAGCTACAGCATCAGCGGCACGGTGGCGCACGGCAACGAGCGTGGTCGTTTATTGGGATATCCTACGGCCAACATTGAGCTGGAGGATGCTCATGTTGCGGTTCCTCTGGGTGGAGTGTATGCTGTGCGGGTAATTGTCAACGGCAAAAGCTATCACGGCATGGCCAATATAGGTTACAATCCGACCTTTGGCGATGTTGCCAAACCGCGTCTGGAAACGAATATCTTTGATTTTACCGGTGACCTTTATGGCAAGCAGCTCAATGTGCAGTTTGTGCAGCGCATTCGCGGCGAAGTAAAATTTGCCGGCATTGAGCAGCTAAAGCAGCAGCTGGCGCGGGATAAAAACGACTGTGAAGCGGCATTGCGGTAAATCAAAGCTGTTTTTATAAAAAACTTTACAAAATACTTGCTATCTGGTGGCAAGATATGGTATACTATCATAGTATTTGAACCAAGGCCTGGCAGTTCGATTCTCCAACGGCTGCTACGCTTATGGCAATTTGAAATTTTAGGAGGAAACAAACAATGTTAACTAGCGAAGCTAAACAAGCAGTAATTCTGGCAAACGCACGTCATGAAGGTGACACCGGTTCTTCTGAGGTACAAATCGCAGTTCTGACCGAACGCATCAAATATTTGACCGAGCATCTGAAAGAGCACAAAAAAGATCATCATTCCCGTCGCGGCCTGCTGAAACTGGTAGGTAAACGTCGTGGCCTGCTGAACTATCTGGCTAGCAAAGACATCGAGCGCTATCGTGCAATCATTGCTAAACTGGGTATCCGTAAATAATCCGGTTTATGCTGAAAAGTCCGTCCGTAAGGGCGGGCTTTTTTTGTGCTTGGATTTGGGTAAAAGAGGAGCGACTCGTGCAAGAGTATTAAAAATAATTAACACTAACGCAAAAATCACTCATAGTGTTAAAATAAATTAATACTATCGACGAAATGTGCAATAGTGTTAAAAATAATTAACACTGTTGCTGGTGGTGGTGGTTTGTTTATTTTGAAAAATAGAATTAAGGATGAGTATAAGTATGTTAATCAGTCAATTCTATTACGAGAAAAGTGCACTAGGTGAAAAATCTCGTAATAGGGAATGGTGATGAAGCAGCAAAAAGACAACTCTATTACGAGAAAAGGGAGAAAATGCACGTTTCTCGTAATAGAATTCATCGTTATAATAAAAATAAGGATTCACTTCCGATTTACTTGCGAAGTGAATCCTTATTTTTTGTTTGTTAAGCCTAAAATGTAATCCGTGGATGTGTTATGAAATTTAGCCAAGGCAATGAGTATATCTGTCGGTATATCCCGTTCGCCTTTTTCATAGTTGCTGTAGACTCTTTGCGAGCAGTTAAGGATTTCAGCCATTTGTGTTTGCGTCATATCCTTGTCCTCACGTAAGTCGCGAATGCGCTGATACATTGTTATCACCCAATAACATTATAGAAAGAGAAGGCACTTTAACTTGCTATTTAGCGCAAATTGCGCTAAAATCAGGATAG
>ENA-UPWO01000817-UPWO01000817.1-human-gut-metagenome-genome-assembly--contig:-NODE-817-length-16298-cov-19.224277_pt1 | contig 16298 bp, 18 predicted proteins | sample MGYA00250056_ERZ773388 | MGnify/ENA primary metagenome ERZ773388 (study PRJEB29103, sample SAMN06112004) | human gut metagenome | biome: human gut; feature: ankylosing spondylitis patient; material...
GAAAATGCCGGTTTTTCTGCCTTTCTGCTGGGTTGCAAGATGTTTTTTTGCCATTGTAACTAAACCGGATAAGGTGTTAAGAAAGATAAGATATGTTGTAAGAGCGAGTAGGGAAATGGAGGAATAAGAGATGAAATATTCAAATAAGAACTATATTAACAAATGTTATGAAGGACTGGTAATATGACGACTAGGGAAGAAGCACTTGCATATGGACTTTCTTTTCCTGATACTTATCAGGAAGCGCCTTTTCATGATGAGAACTGGCAGCTTGTAAGAGTTAAAGGATGCAAGAAAGTATTTTTATGGACATATGAGCGCAATGGATATATTAATCTTAATGTGAAGGTTTCACCTGAGTGGCGCGACCTGTGGAGAAGTACATATTCATCGGTGATTGCGGGCTGGCATCAGAATAAGGAACACTGGAATACTATTATTCTTGATGGAACTGTTCCTGATGAAGATATCAGACGCATGATTGCGGAAAGTTATGATCTTGTATCTGACAGTCCAACCAAGAGAATATATGAAGCTGTCAAGAAGATTCCGAGAGGACAGGTTGCAACTTATGGACAGATTGCACAGCTTGCAGGCGATAAAAAGATGGCGCGTGCAGTTGGCAATGCACTTCATAAGAATCCTGACCCATCAGGAATTCCGTGTTACAGAGTGGTTAATTCAAAGGGAGAGCTTGCTGGTGAATTCGCATTTGGCGGAGCCGGAAAACAGGCAGAACTGCTTATGGAGGATGGAATTGAGGTTGTTAATGGCAGGGTTGACCTGAAAAAATATGGAATGAAATTCTGAATTACTATAATGATATATGAAATAATGCCGATATATATTAGGCATGGAATGCGCATTTATTCAATGGATTGAAGCTGTTGGATGAATGCGTTTTTTATTATTTGCCACTTGGACCTTTCTGGAAAGTGGCGCGGCTGCGACTGACTGAGCGGCTGCAGAAAGGAGAATACATGAATATTAACACACAAATGAGGTATGGTGCTTATTCAGAGTACAGTTTCAGAACAACCAAAACTGGCAAAGGTGACACCGGTTTTGAAGAATCTATGAAGCCGGACAATAATATCCAGTACAAATCATTAGGAATGGGCTTCTTAAATGTGGGTGATACCGGCTACGGAATGAGGGCAACCCAGATTATTAATCCGGACAGTGAGGACACGATTGTAAGAGTAAGCATTGCACTGGGTGGAAATGAATTCAGAGATTATGATGTTAATCTTTCCGAGATAGATCCATCCAATGCAAGTGCTGTGGAAATGTTTGCATATTGCCAGTATGCAGATTCAACCAGTGAAGGTTCATACAAATGGGGAAGCTGGAATGCCTTAAAACATTTGACAGATGATATGGCATATTCATACAATTCACTGGATGAAGCTTTAACTGAAAAGAAAAACTGGAATGCTGCACTGGCTGGCTCAGGTATTGAACTTGAAAATGAGGCAACGGGTGAAAGATATTTTGTAGCGGATATCATTGAAATGCTCAAACAGCAGTATGAGCTTACAGCAGACGATCTTGAGGAAAAGGACTGGCGGGATATGTCAGACAAAGAATGGGAAAAGCTTTTAAACAGTTTTGACCAGAATATTGATGCAATCAAGGATAAAATCAGAAAGCTTAAGGAAGTTCAGGATGAAGCAGCTTCTAAGGCAGCAGCTAATGCACCGGCAGGGCAGAAGGCAAATGCGGCTTCAAGCGCAGCCCAGAGTGCAGCAGCCAATGGATTCGCATCTGATGTAAAGATTGAGGATGAAGAATGGATAGAAGAAAACAGTTGGACATATGATATGAAAACAGAGGATCAGACAATTCTTCATAAAGCAGCTATTGCCAATGAAAAAGCACAGGACAGCCTTAGCAAGTCTCAGGAGCTTATGCTTACAGGAGACACAACAGAAGGTGTAAGCAAGACAGAAGGTGCAACAGAAAGTGCATCATGTGATGATGAATCAGGAGAGAAAGTGTGGACAGTTACTGCATATACCGAGCAGGGAATTACATGTAAGGAATTTAAGGACGGAGTAGGCACACTTTTGTGGCAGATTGATTTTAAAAATCCGACAGATTACAACAAGGTTATGGATTACCTTGATAACGAAAAAGAAGAGGATATATTAAAGTATGCCAGGGATAAGGAATTCTGGGAGAAGCTTATCTGGGGGTGAGATAAACTGAAATAAAAGTAAAATGGACTTTCTGCACGGTAAATCCGTGGGAAAGTCCATTTTATTATTACTTTATCACCAGCACCCTGTCGGTATCATCACCATCAACTTTAGCGAATTTCTTAGCAGTGAATGAATCGGCGGAGCATTTGCCAATGTAACTTTTTACGCCAGTGACAGGACTTATCCACCACATGTCTCGTCCTAGTTACATACAACACCATAGCTTACACCATCATGTCCGCCTGTACACATTGTTGATGAACATCTTCCAAAAAGGATGGAAGGTTATCAGCTTGTCAGGTGTTGCGGACTTAAGGTATGCGCCTAATTTGCGATATGTTTCCTTATAATCTTCAGCTTTAATATCACCGCAGAGTACCCATATTATATTGTCCTCCGTACTTTCATAATGGATATATTATAGCATATTTTGTAAAAATGTTTTATAATAAAAACATTAAGTATTTGAAACGGAGATTGTTATGTGGAAGATAAAACAGATATTTGACGGAGATTATGGGTGTGAAGAACTTGCAGAAGGGCAGACACTTAAGGTATCTGTTATGCTTGTTGATGAAGCTGGCACTAAGAAATATATTACAGTAGAAGATAAATGGCTTACTGATAACGGACTTGATGAAGGTTCAGTGTGGCCGGAGGATACAGATGAATAGATTGACAAATGCTGCTAAATATGCAGCTATTATAATGTCGCTGATAGTTACTGTGACGATGGTGTCAGGCTGTAAAAAGAATAATACTGATGTTTCATCAGAATTGAATAAATCGGACATTGAAGAAACAAGTCAGGATATGACTGGAAGCGGAATCGAGGATTCAGATGTAGGCAGTCAGTCTGCTGAGGAGACAGCAGAAACAGAAAGCACAGAGCAGACAGAAAGCGATTTTGAAGAGAATACAGAACAGATTGAAACAGATGCATGGCAGGAGGAGACGCAGAATCCATATATAAGACAGAAAGAACCATATACCGGAGTTCCTATATATGAGAATCTGGAACACATTTATATGAATACAATATGGGAATATGCGGACCATTCTGCTATAAGTGATGGCTATGCTGTTCTTTATAAAGCGTTAGGTCAGAGAAAGAACATTGTTGTCGGAGTTAATGCCGGGCATGGAACGGCAGGAGGTTCGGCGGTCAGAACATTGTGCCATCCGGATGGTTCTCTTAAGAGTACAGGAGGCAGTACGGCGGCTGGCGCTGCGACAGCAACGGCGGTGTCAGGCGGAATGACATTTTATGACGGGACACCAGAGAGCGAAGTAACACTTAAGATGGCAGAGATTTTAAGAGATAAACTTCTGTTAGAAGGATATGATGTGCTGATGATAAGGGATTCATCAGATGTACAGCTTGATAATGTGGCAAGAACTGTAATATGTAACAATGTTGCAGACTGTCATATATCATTGCACTGGGATGGTGATGGACTTTCATACGATAAGGGATGCTTTTATATAGCAGTTCCCGATGCAATTAAGAATATGAGTCCTGTGGCAGACCACTGGCAGCAGCATGATTCACTTGGGGCATCACTTGTTGACGGACTTCGTGGACAAGGTGCAAAGATTCATGGTTCTGGAAGCATGGCGATAGATCTGACACAGACATCATACAGTACAGTTCCGTCAGTTGATATGGAACTTGGGAATGCAAGCTCAGACCATAGTGATGCGGTATTAGAGATACTTGCTGATGGACTTGTGAATGGTGTAAGCACATTTTTTGGATACTGATAATTAAGAATTAAATTCGCAATATTTTAAGGAGAACAATAATGGATAAGAAAACACAGATTATAGCAGTTGCAGGAAAGGGAGGAGTCGGCAAGACTTCTTTAGCGGGAGTTATTGTAAAGCTTCTTGTTGAGGCATATCCTGACAAGAAGATACTCGCGATTGACGCTGATCCGGCGGTCGGACTTTCTACAGTGCTTAATGTTGAGGTTGATAAGACTATAGATGATATAAGAAAAGAAGTAATCAAGAATGTTGAAGACGGAGATACCAAGACTGCTGTGGAGTTACTTGGAGAAGCCAAATATGAGATAATGGATGCAGTTGTTGAACAGGACGGATATGCATTTATCGCAATAGGAAGACCTGAGACAGCGGGCTGTTACTGCAAGATTAATTCATATCTTAAAGAAGTTATTACAATGCTTTCAGATAAGTTCGATTATGTTGTAATTGATGGAGAAGCAGGAATAGAGCAGATTAACAGAAGAGTTATGGAGAAGGTTACACATCTGCTGCTTGTTACTGACGCAAGCAAGAAGGGATGCCAGGTTGTGCAGACAATCAAGAAAGTTGCAGATGAGCTTGTGATGTATGACAGAATCGGAGTTATCGCTAACAGAATACCGGATATGGAGGTTGCGAAGCTTATGGATATCGGCGACCTTGAGCTGCTTTCAGTAATACAGAGCGATTCAAAGCTTGCGCAGGCAGATGTTCTTGGTGAAAATGTGTTCAATCTCCCTGATGATGCGATTATTGTTGAGGGCGCAAAGAAAGCCCTTGTTAATATGGGAATATTGTAAGAGGAGGCAAATGTGAAGGATTTAGCTAATCTGTATTATTTTGAGAAGCTGTTGGAGGATGTGAATAACGACCTTGTAAGGCAGGCACAGGCTAAAGGTAATATTGCAATCGGTGCAGTCTGTTTTCAGATACCCGAGCCGCTTATTAATCTGCCGGGCAGCTTTTCGGTGAGACTGCGAGCACCCCGTACAGGTTCTATAGAGATGGGTACATATTACATGAGCAGTATGCTGTGTGAGGGCTGTCGTGCGATATTAGAGAGAGCAATTGAGGGTGGATATAACTTTCTTGACTGTATAATTGCGCCGGATGCATGTGCGCAGATGAACAGGTGCGTAGAGAATATTGAGAGACAGCACCTTATAGAGAAGGAAAAATTCTTTGTGGAATATTCAGATGTTCCGATGAAGAATGATGAGACGGCGTTAAGACATTTTGTTAAGCAGATGAGACTTCATGTGCTTGAACCGCTTAATAATACATATGGAATAGACATATCAGATGATGCACTTAGAAAGTCAGTAGAATTGCAGAATAAGATAAGCCGGCTTATAAGAAGCATCGGTGATTACAGAAAAGAAGATAATCCAAGAATAACTGGGTATGAATTCGCGGTTCTGTGTCTTGCAACCTACTGTTGCCCGAAAGAGGCACTTATAGAAAAGCTCGAAGAAACACTTGAGGAGCTTAAGACACGTGAACCTGATAAAAAATGTAATTACAGGGCAAGGGTCGTAATGGTTGGTTCAGAGATTGATAACCCTGAGCTTATAAAGCTTGCTGAGGAGGCAGGTGCACTGGTTGTGGCTGACAGATTCTGTTTTGGTTCACTTCCGGGAAGAGATGAGATTATTCTTAACGATACAGAGGATGTTCTTACACAGATATGCAGACAGTATATGAAGTGGGGACAGTGTCCAAGATTCATGAATACAGAAAAGATTATCGAGAGACAGGAGTATGTTGACGCAATAGCTAAAGAGTATAAGGCGGATGGCCTTATATATCAGCAGATTAAATTCTGTGATTACTGGGGCTATGAGAGGGCTTCGGCATTCCATGTCATGAAAGAAAAATACGGTTATCCTGTTCTTTCAATTGACAGGCCTTATGCTGTCGGAACTTCTGGACAGTTAAGAACAAGAATACAGGCATTTGTTGAGAGCCTTGAGATTAAGCGTATCAATGCAGGAAGGAAATTATAAATATGTCTAAGAATATAGGAAGCGAGCCACTCGGCAGATTCTATACAGGCAAAAAGCCGAAGAGAAGAAGAGAATGGCGCGGATTGAAGGATACATGGTACGACTATGTAAGGTGGCTTGGATACTGGAAGACTTTAATTACATTTATAATAAAACCTAATAACATGAAGGGCTTCTTCAGATACCGCTGGATGATTAATTATCTTGCACTGCCTGATTTCATGGACAGGCATACCGAGGGTATGAGAGGAACTCAGCTTAGAATGGCACATCAGGCACTGGGACTTATCGTTACTGATATATGCGGGATGCTTGGACAGATATTTAAGGCAGACCCGGCTATCGGCAATGACAAGAAGCTAAACAGCAAGATTGTTCTTTTTGATGAAAATATGATGAGTACCCTGATGGGAGGTTTTCCTAACCTTACATGGTTGTCAGTGGAAGTTCCTGCTGTGTATACAAGCTCGATGATGTCACAGGACGGAGTAAGCTATTATGTTGACGTTACACACCAGTATGGCGTGCCATCAGATGTCTGTCCTATGCCGGCGGCTGAGCTTGGTGTTGCACTGGCTGATGATTTCCCGCTTATAGGCTGTTGTGCGGTGCAGTGTAATACGACATGTGACGGAAGTCTTATGGGTAACGGGATTGAAGCAAGGTCATTTAAGATTCCTACATTTCAGCTTGCTGTGCCTATAAGACACAGACAGGAAAGTGTACAGGAGTATGCGGCAGAAGAGGTTGTCAATGCAATCCATTTCATAGAGGAGCAGACTGGCGAGAAGTTCGACTGGGATGCATTCTTTAAGAGTATGAAGCGGTTTAATGCAGAAACAGAGGAATTCTTGGAGTGGATGGAGATTTCCAAGACAGATTATCCGCAGGTTATGGGCGTAACGCTTGCACTCTACAGATATGGTGTATATCAGGCGGCCGGTGGAAGAAATCAGGCATTCCTTGATATGGATAAAAAGCTTACAAAGATGGCACTTGATGCATATAAGAATAAAGAGATGGCGGCGAAGGAGTACCGCCACAGAGCCATGACATGGGGCGTTCAGGCTGCATATTATACAGCGCTTCCAATCTGGCTTCTTAACTGCTGGGGCGTGGTAACTATTGCGGATATGTTAAGCATGGTGTCTACAGAGATGGTCAATACAGAGGATAAACACCAGGCAATGTTAGACCTTGCGTATCTGTATGAGAACATGATTATGAGAAACCGTTCTAACGGCGGTTATGAGACAGGTGTAGAGGCGCTCTGGCGTTTCTGCGAAATGTTTAATATTGATATTGTAATCATGTATGTTCATATGGGCTGCAAATCAATGTCAGGATATCACGGCTTATTTGAAGAAGAAGCAAGAAAACATGGAATTCATTTAATATGGGTAACACACAATCTTATGTGTCCTGAGGATGGAACAAGAAGAGACATGAGAACGGAGATTAACAGATACATGAGAACTGTTTTCAGGGAAGAACCGCTTGACCCGTCACTTGAGGATTTTGACGATTCTAAGAGCTGGTAAGAAGTGTGGATGCTGCATACGTGGCAGGAAAGGATAGCAGAATGAAATATTTCGGTGGTTGTGACGCAGGAAGTACATATACAAAATGCGTTATTATAGATGAGAATGGAAAAATCTTAGCTGCAGTTACTAAGAGAAGCAGGATTAATCCAGTGCTTAGTGCGAAGGACGCACTTGATGAGGCTGTAAGCCAGGTTGACGGTTTAAACAGCGCAGAGGAACTTACATATCTGATTGGTACGGGTTACGGAAGAAACAAAGTACCATTTGCAGATGAGAATATATCAGAGATAAGCTGTCATGCCATGGGCGTACATGTAACTGACCCTTCGGTTAAGGCGATTATTGATATCGGCGGTCAGGATGTTAAGGGAATTGCGATTGACACTGATGGAACCGTGCTTAATTTTGCGATGAATGACAAATGTGCAGCAGGAACGGGAAGATTCTTTGAATCTATGGCAAGAGCATTTGAGATGTCTTTAGATGAATTCTCTAATCTGTCTCTTACAGCGAAGAACGTGATTCCAATAACAGCACAGTGCGCGGTATTTGCAGAGAGTGAAGTTATCTCATTAGTGGGCGAGGGTAAGCCTATGGAAGAGATTGCAGCAGGAATACAGTTATCGGTTGCCAAGAGGTGTTTTGTTATGGCTAAGAAAGCCGGTGCGGCTGACAGCGTTACACTTACAGGCGGATGTGCCAAGAATGAAGGATTGAAGAAAGCAATAGAAAAAGTGCTTAAGATTAATGTAGTTGACCTTCCGACAGACCCACAGCTTATGGGAGCATTAGGTGCTGCGGAATATGCAAGACAGAAGGGAAGTAATGTATGATAGTATTAAAGGTGCTGGCTATTATAGCAATCGTGCTTGTTGCATTGTTTCTTCTGACTCTTGTTATATATTTCTTTAATCTGGATATGAAATTTGCAGCAGCTTTAATCAAGCCGCTTACTGCATATTACAACTGGTCAAAGAACAGGCGAGAGAAAAAGAAAGAACAGAATACACAGAAAGAATAACAGGAAGGGCAGAAACATCCAATGGATTTATATGATTGTGAGATAAGAAAACTGACATCAATGCTTGAAAGCCATGGAGTAAAGAGACTTCCATTACAGAAAGAATGGGAGATGACTGAGAAGGAGAATCTTATTCTTAAAAGCGAGACGGCTTATGAACTTGGCGGTGGAAGCAGTCAGGCAGTGAGTGCTATTGCATTTACACAGGATAAGGGGCTTGTGTCGGAGGATGCAGTGTATCTGGTGGGGGATGACCTGTGTGATATCAAGAATGATATTTCATATGCAAGAATTACTGTAATCAGGCTGAACAGTGAATATATTAAAAATCATGATGATAATGCACTGTATGCTTCAATGAGGGCGACTGATTATGTAAGATACCATGCATTTCTTAAAGGATATATGATGAGAATATCAGCTGTCAGGGAAAGAGAACCAGTGAGAGTGAGTAAAGAAGCGGTTTCACATGGGATTAACTTTGCAGCGGTAGGACATGGACTTATCAATGCCTACATTACCCACACCATTCGTTATAGAGCAAAAATAATGGCAGATTAATACGTCATTAATCTGCCATTAATCATAATGTTTAAAATTACAGTGTTTAGAACACCTCAATGCTATAGGCTCCTTGCCAAGTTTCGCCGCTATGAGCACAGTTGATGTATGGACGGTCTTGCACAGGGCCTTCAAATCCTTGGTGGTCGCAAAGGCCATACCAAGGTTCGCAACAAACGAAAGGAGTATGAACGCCTTGTGGACTCCAAAAGAGCCATACGGGAGAGTCGCACGCAACGCGCGCCACGGGTTTCTTGTCGCGTCCTAAAACGGTAGCAGCCTTCACTTGATGTTCGTCAAAGATAAGAGCCTCGTGACTAAACGTGTCAACAGAAAGAGGAATGAGACCCTCTTCGTTTTGTGGCACAGCAAAGGTTTCAGGTTCTAAACAACCCTGTTCGCCCGCACGAAGTACGTGCTGTGGTTGCCCCTCCAATTGTAGGTAGCCGTCCACCTCATTCTCTTCTTTCCAATCGGGAAGAGCAATAGCGGGGTGTCCACCGAGTTGAAACCATAGGTCACAACCGCTCAAGTTCTTTACTGTAAAGTCTGCTTTTAGCTGTCTGCCCTCAAGTCGGTAAGTAACACTGAGGTGAAAGGCAAAGGGAAATGTCTTAAAACTGCCTACAGTGCTATTGATACTTAGCGTAGCTTGATCGGCTGTTACGTTATCTACAGTCCACGTAGCACGACGTACAATGCCGTGTTTGGGTATGCTAACTTCCTCACCGTCTATGCGGCAAGTTCCGTTCCACATTCCGCCTACTATTGGAAAGAGAATCGGAGAGTGGCCATGCCACCAACGTTCGTCACCATTCCATAAATATTCACGCCCAGTCTCAATATCGCGAATGCTTTGCACTTCAGCACCTGTCGTGCTTATTTCAGCGCTTATAATGTTATTTGAAATCTTAATCATGGTAGTAATATTTAAAATGTGCAAATGCTTGGGAAATGTGCAAATGTGCAAATGTGAGAATGTGCAAATGTGAGAATGTGCAAATTGTCGCCTTTATTTGCGCATTCCCTTAGTTACAATAGATAATCATTTTAGCATTTGCATATTTGCACATTTACCAAGCATTTGCATATTAGTACATTTATCAAGCATTTGCACATTTGCACATTCTCACATTTGCACATTTACCAAGCATTTACACATTTTCTATCCCACACTGCCTTCGAGTGATACACTGAGCAGTTTGGTAGCTTCAACGGCAAACTCCATGGGGAGCTTATTAATTACCTCTTTAGCGTAGCCGCCAACGATGAGTGAAACAGCATCTTCGGTAGGAATGCCACGTTGGTTGCAGTAGAGGAGTTGGTCTTCAGATATCTTTGAAGTAGTAGCTTCATGCTCTACGGTAGCATCGGGGTTGGCTACGTCAATGTAGGGAAACGTATGTGCGCCACATTCAGAACCAAGGAGCAAAGAGTCGCACGAAGAGTAATTACGTGCGCCACTGGCCTTGCTACCTACCTTCACTAAGCCACGGTAAGAGTTTTGACTCTTGCCTGCTGAGATACCCTTTGAGATGATCGTACTGCGCGTGTTCTTGCCAATGTGAATCATCTTCGTGCCCGTGTCAGCCTCTTGATGATTATTGGTTACAGCAACGGAGTAAAACTCTGCTTGCGAATTATCGCCCATCAACACGCATGAAGGGTACTTCCACGTTATGGCAGAACCCGTTTCAACCTGCGTCCATGAGAGCTTAGCATTTGCGCCACGTAACTGACCGCGTTTTGTCACCAAATTATATACACCTCCACGTCCCTCCTTATCGCCAGGATACCAATTCTGTACGGTAGAGTATTTTACTTCAGCGTCTTCGTTTACAACGATCTCGACGATAGCAGCGTGTAGTTGGTTTTCATCACGCATAGGAGCGGTGCAGCCCTCTAAGTAACTTACGTAGCCACCATCGTCGCACACGATAAGGGTGCGTTCGAACTGTCCCGTTCCTTGCGCGTTGATGCGGAAGTAAGTCGAAAGTTCCATGGGGCAACGTACACCTCGTGGTATGTAGACGAACGAGCCGTCGGAGAATACAGCACTATTGAGTGCTGCAAAGTAATTGTCACGATAAGGAACGACCGAACCCAAGTATTTGCGCACCAACTCAGGATTTTCGCGCACAGCTTCAGATATAGAGCTAAAGATAATGCCTTTCTCTTGCAACTTCTCCTTAAACGTTGTCTTAACGCTAACAGAGTCCATCACAGCGTCAACAGCGACACCTGCCAATTGCATACGTTCTTCAAGGGGAATGCCCAATTTGTCAAACGTTTTCATCAGTTCAGGGTCTATCTCTTTATTGCCTTCTTCTTTTTGCTTCTTAGTAGGGTCGGCATAATAAGATATGGCTTGATAGTCTATTTGAGGCAAGTTGACGTGTCCCCAGTCGGGCTGTTCGAGCGTGAGCCAATAGCGGTAAGCTTTTAGTCGAAACTCAAGCAGCCAATCAGGCTCACCCTTCTTTTCAGAGATGAGGCGAATGACCTCCTCGTTCAGTCCGCGTTCGATGATTTCGGTGTGAACGTCGGTGGTAAAGCCATATTCATATTTCTTGTCCGTGAACTCTTTTACCAGTTCATTTTCGTTTGCCATAATTATCTATCTTCTCGGGTTCTTTTCAGTTTGCATGTTAACCCAAACGGTATCAGGCTCTTCGTCGATGTTAGTGCTATCGCTTGCTGTAGTCGATTGGTCTACTTGTGTAGAATCGTTGTCAAAGCACATACGGAGTGCACCTGTTACGGGGCTGAGGAGGGTTGACTCTTGCGCCTTTTCCTCGTTTAGGATATGTAGGCTTTGCATCACGTTGAGTACGCAACTCAATATAATAAGGTACTTCAATGCACTAACAAGCGCACCTAATATCGAGTTGGGCATGCCTAATTTCATGCCTTTGAGCGATTTCGTTAGGACGTTGGCTACATAACCTAATACAATGGGCACAAAGATCCAAAGTAAGAAGAAGGCTATGACGCTTGTCACCATATTGGTCTCGCTGCCATTTACAGCTAAATATTCTCCAAAACTGGAGTAGCACGTAGCAGCGACTAACAAGCCCACCAATGCACCCACCATAGAGGCCACTTCTTTTATAAAGCCCGCGCGCCAACCACTAAAGAGTGCCCATAGTAGTACTACTATAATAAATATATCAAGCATAAGGGGGAAAAGTTTGGGTTTAGTGAGTTTAAATAAGTTTAATGAGTTTAATGAGTTTAATGAGTTTAATGAGTTTAATGAGTTTAATGAGTTTAATGAGTTTAATGAGTTTAATAAGTTTAATAAGTTTAATGAGTTTAATAAGCTATTGGGGAGTCTATAACTCAGTGCTCATAAACTCATTAAACTCTTAAACTCATTAAACTCTTAAACTTATTAAACTCTTAAACTCATTAAACTCTTAAACTCATAAACTCATTAAACTCTTAAACTTATTAAACTCATTTTAGAAATATCCTTCGCGTTTTTTCTGTTCCATTGAGGCATCTTGGTCGAAGTCGATGACACGAGTGGTGCGTTCACTCTTCGTGGTAGTCATCATTTCTTCCACAATCTTTTCAATCGTGTCAGCTTCGCTCTCTATAGCTCCAGTCAATGGCCAACAACCTAACGTACGGAAACGGATTTTACGCATTTCGATCTTGTCACGATACTCTGCAGGTAGGCGGTCGTCATCGGGCATGATCAATTGACCATCGATTTCTACAACAGGACGTTCCTTGGCAAAGTAAAGGGGAACGATAGGAATGTTTTCCAAACGAATGTATTGCCAAATATCCAACTCTGTCCAATTGCTCAAAGGGAATACGCGAATGCTCTCGCCTTTGTGAATGCGTGCATTGTAGATGTCCCATAGTTCAGGGCGTTGGTTTTTGGGGTCCCATTGGTGGAATTGGTCGCGGAAGGAGAAGATGCGTTCCTTTGCACGGCTCTTCTCTTCGTCGCGTCGTGCGCCACCGAATGCCGCATCGAAGTGGTGCTTGTCAAGTCCTGCCTTTAAGGCTTGCGTCTTCATAAGGTCAGTGTGCACTTTCGAACCATGTGTGAAAGGACCTACCCCTGCTTTGAAAGCCTCCATATTGCTTTCAACGATGAGGTTCCAACCATGCTCCTTGGCATACCAATCGCGAAATTCAAGCATCTCCTTAAACTTCCATTTTGAGTCAATGTGCATCAAGGGAAAGGGAGGACGACCTGGAGCAAAAGCCTTCTCGGCCAAGCGTACCATAACGCTTGAGTCCTTACCAATGCTATAGAGCATTACAGGATTTTCAAATTCGGCTGCCACCTCACGAATAATGTGAATTGACTCTGCTTCGAGTTCTTTCAAGTGGCTCAAACTATAATTTTCAGTCATTTGTTGATTGCGGATTAATAGAGTGTTATTATGCGCAGCAATTCTTTCTGTGCGCTAATTCGCAGCAAAGTTACTTCTTTTTTAGGTAAATATCGTTATTTAAAATATTGAAACCAATGTATCATCGTATTTTTTCAAACTTAGACGTATGGGATACTAACTAATTGGGGGGCGCATCCTAACCTGGGGGCGACGCGTCCCCGCGTCGGCATTTGTTAGTCAAGGCTCGATGCCTTGACTAACAAATACATGAATATTAATTTGTCTGCCTAATTGGGGGGCGGGTTTGTAACCCGCGGCACCAGCAAGTTGCTTATAGTTGCCTATAGTCGCTTAGCGCGAGAACATACATAACATACAATTTTACATACTTATTACCTACTACTCAATTTGTGCCAAGGCACAAATTGAAACATACTGGCTACGCCCTTGCGCTTCAGCGCACTAATAGCTTGTTCTACTGATAGAAGGTATAAGACTCGGTGCAAAAAGGAGAAAGAGATACAAATTAAAGTCGTAAAAATCCTTTGATCAACTAATTTTGATCACCTACTTAACAGGAAGAGGTAAAGTCCTTAGGTGGGACTTTACCTCTTCCCGTATTTACCAATTGGCCAATAAGCCTTGGGAAAATCCAGCAATTTTACCTATAGATCTAATTTACCTATATTCCTCTTTTACAATATGGCTTGGATGGGATGCTTACTTTGGATTTTTCCACTGAAGATGTTCTTGCCATCGCTTAATCGGTTTTTTGTTGACAAAAAATACGATAAATAGTAAATCAAAACAAACGCCGCACAAGCCTAAAGGTTTGTGCGGCGATTATTTATGAATTCAGATGTTTAGTCTTCGTCGGTATTCGACCAGCTTTCGCTGCTCCAACCACGTTCGTTAGAAAGACCATCACTACCACCAGTTCCATCTTCTTCAAACTTACCCAAAGTAGGAGCTGAAGCTGCGAGCATGCCTTCAACATTAAAACGTACAATTGCCGACTGAGGCATTATATATGTCTTTTTCATTGTTATTCTATTTTTTAGTTGTATTACTTGATGTAAACCTTCTCACCGTTAGCCTTAACGAATACGCCGTGTGCAGGATAAAGAACGCGACGACCATTGAGGTCATAGTAAACGTTGTTCTTAGCGTTACCAGCAACTGCATTGTTAATGCCAGTAGAAATACCACCAAAGTTGAATACCTTCATGTTAGAAGAAGCTGCAGTAGTTGAGCCCATGTAAGCCTTGTTGGCAGCGATAGTACGATCAGTTTCAGAAGTAATCTTGTACATACCGATACCCTGAGCACCATTCTTCAAAATGTAAGCTGAAGCATCAGCTGCAACTGCTGTAGGAACAAGTGTACCATTCAAAGCTGAAGAAATGGCTGCAGTAGTATTTTCAGTATCAATAGTGAATTTGTGAGTACCTTCACCACCTACGAGAATAACAGGAGTGTTAGCAGGGATAACGCCATCTGTAATTTCGCTCAAAGTAACTTCTGTTTCACCATCAGTTGCAGTGTAAGCCTTAACAGTTGCAGGAATAGTTACAGCGCAAGGCAAGTTCAATGTTGCATAACAAGCTGCAGAAATAGCAACGGGAATTTCGGTAACTTCCTTGATACGCCAGTTGTTGTTATTATCAATCGCATTCCAAGATTTGATTGCTCCGCCACCATTTTCCATACTAGCAGTACCACGATCAGAACGATTCGAATTCGTATAAGTAACTAATGTAACTGCAAAATCTTTGCTTACATGATCTTTAGTAAAGAGATTGAATTCACCTACATTTGCATTGTCGGCATCAGTAACGTGCATTGTATATCCATAAGATGTTTTACTCATACACTTACCCGAATTCGCTGCAATAATATGATAAAGATCTGTTTTGCCTTCTGTTGTAAGTTGTTCAAACTTCCATAGAGCAGGAACTATATTATTTTCATAGCTCTTTGCTACTAATTGATTTTCAGAATTTGCAGTTACGACTCCATAGTTTTCAAGAATAAACTTATTAGAATTGTCGCTGCAAGCGTTTTCAATTGTGTAGTATTTACCTGCGGCAGGTTTAACGAGTTCACTTGCAGAAAGAGTCTCTTCAAGTGTTTTATAAGCCAAAACCTTTGTATCAGCAGAAGCTGTTTGGAATGCTTCTAGAGCAGATTCTACTTCTGAAGTACAATTTGTATATCCCACATAACCTTCTGGATTTGAAGCTTTCTTAATGATTGCAGCATCCCACGCACCTGTAATCTCAGGAGTAACAGGTATAAATTTGAATGCAGAAGCAGGTGCTGAAACCTCCCAACGTACTACACCATTACCAGCAGGATTATTATTCCAATTAACCATATGCAATGCATTCACAACTACGGAACCAGATGTAGTAGTAGTATTTTCATCATAAATGCTACCATAACCCAAGTTATTAGCAATTGCTTTTACAGTAAAAGCTTGTGCACTTTCTGCATCTACCAATTGGAATTCCAGGTTATTAGCATTAGGAACACCACCTACATACTTATCATAGTAGTTGCTATAGATTTTAAATTTGCCATCACCAGCATCTTTAAAAGTAAAAAGGTAACGATAGCTATCTTTAGCAGAACCAGATCCAAGATGACCACCTTTTACTCCATTACGATTTGTTTCATTAATCGAAAGTACATATAAAAAGTGTTTGAGAGAAGAATGAGGAAAGTTTACTGGTTATCAGTTACTTTCCTCATTTGGGTTAAAAGTGGCGAGGACAGACGAAGACGGGAATACGACAAGATGAGACAGAGGAACGTTACCTATCCGTAACCTA
>ENA-UPWO01000823-UPWO01000823.1-human-gut-metagenome-genome-assembly--contig:-NODE-823-length-16156-cov-11.458548_pt1 | contig 16156 bp, 16 predicted proteins | sample MGYA00250056_ERZ773388 | MGnify/ENA primary metagenome ERZ773388 (study PRJEB29103, sample SAMN06112004) | human gut metagenome | biome: human gut; feature: ankylosing spondylitis patient; material...
CGCCCACGTCGCATTACATATTGTATCAAAAATTCGGGCGTTTGTATAGGCTTTTTTGAGAAACTCCGAACTTTCTTGCCATTTTGTAACCTGAAATGTGGTCTGTGCAACTGCAAACAGGGGTTTTTGCGGGTCAGAGGGGCCTTTCCATGCCTTCAACTCGGCCAGATCGGCAAAAACGAACACCTCTCCGCGGGTGTGGCCCACGATCCCCTGCACCTCCGGATGGGTCTTGTCGCCTGCCACCAGCAGCACTGCTCCCGCCTTTTCGGCCTCGGCGGCAATGCGCTGGATCTTCTGCACGAAGGGACAGGTGGCATCATGGTAGGTGATGCCGCGCGCATCCAGCTCGTCGTACACGGTGCGCGGCACGCCGTGACTGCGGATGACCACCTCGTACCCGGCGGGCACATCGGCGATGGCATCCGCCACAAGGGCACCCTTTTTCTGCATATCCTCCACAGCCTGCGGGTTATGGATCAGCGGGCCGAGGGTGGCCACCTTGCAGCCTTCGTTCAGCAGGCCATAGGTCAGGTCCACCGCCCGCTTGACACCAAAGCAGAACCCCGCCGTTTTGGCAACTCGGATCTCCATCTTTTACGCCCCCATCTTTTCCCACGCATCCAGCAGGGCCTGCTTGTTGGCACGCAGCTTTTTGGTGTCGCGGCGGCTCTCCATGGCAAACTGCTCTGCAGGCATCGGCTCGCCGTAGATCACCCGTACTTTGCAGAACAGGTGCATTTTTCCATCCGGCGTATCGTACAGGATGCGGCAGGGCACTACGTCCACCCCGGCCCCCGCCGCAATGACGAACAGTCCGCTCTTGGGCGGCAGAAGCTTCCCGTCCTTTTCGCGGGTGCCCTCCGGGAAGATGAGCAGTGTTTCGCCGTTTCTGCACTTTTCTACGGTCTGCTCAATGGCAGCCATTTCATCCTTTGTGCCGCGCACGCACACCGCGCCGCAGCAGCGGAAAAACCATGTGAGCAGGGCGTTGATCTCGAACAGTTCCTTCTTGGCGAACACGATCATCCGCCTGCTCCACCGGGTGACCACGATGAACACCGGGTCGATGGCGGAGACATGGGTGGGCGCAAGGATGCAGCCCTTTGTCTGCACCTTTTTCAGGTTTTCGCGGCCCTCTACATGGATGCGGAAGCCGATATGCCACAAAAGCCACGCAAAGGGCACTAAGATGTAATATAATATCATTTTATCGTTTTATTCACTTTCTCCGCAATGATCTTCTTCATTGCAGCAAGGCTCTGTTCAAAATCCAGCTCCGAAGTGTCCAGCAGCACGGCATCGTCCGCCTGCTTCAGGGGCGCAGCGGCACGGTGGGTGTCCTGATAGTCCCGCTGCTTCACGTCGGCCAGCACCTCTTCATAGGGAGTATCGATGCCTTTGGCCTGATACTCTTTCCACCTGCGTGTGGCGCGGGCTTCCGGCGTGGCGGTGAGGAAGATCTTCACCGTGGCATCCGGCAGCACCACCGTGCCGATATCGCGTCCATCCATCAGCACATCCTGTTTCTTTGCCATATCCCGCTGCAGCTCCAGCAGAAAGGCGCGCACAGCCGGGTTTGCGCCCACGGCAGAGGCAGCCATACCTGCGGCCTCGGTGCGGATGGCGGTGCTCACATCCTCTTCCTTTAAATAAATGTGCTGTTCGCCCTCAATGGAGGCCAGCCGCAGCTCGATCTGGGGAAGCAGCGCGTTGACCGCTGCGTTGTCCTTGGGGTCCTTGCCCGCACGCAGGGCATACAGGCCGATGGCGCGGTACATGGCACCGGTATCCACATAAATATAGCCCATTTCAGCCGCCAAACGGCGTGCCAGCGTAGATTTGCCTGCACCTGCAGGCCCGTCGATTGCAACAGATACCATGTTGTATCTCTCCTTTTTAAACTGAACGATTTAAAATGGCCTCCGCATTCGCTGTGGCCATCTTCAGCGGAAAATCATTTTAATATTTTTGCGCTCTGCGGAGCGCTCCAAACACATTTTCACCGGATGGGGTCGTAACGGAGAACTGCATTGCTGCTCGTTCCCTTCAGGAACAGTTGCGCAGCGGTCTGTGAGACTATCCCGGCAACAACTCTTTTTGTGAAAACGTATTTTGAAAACGACCGCAGTCGTTTTCAAAATACAAATCAAAAAAATCTATTCCTATAAATATGCCCAGAGCAGCGCGGAGGGCATTTAAAATTGTTTTATCTGTAATTACAGATGATTTGCAAATGCCTGTGCGGTGCAGAAGGCAATCTGCAGGTTGTAGCCGCCGGTATAGGCATCCACATCCAGCACTTCGCCTGCAAAGTAAAGGCCCATCGCCTTTTTGCTCTGCATGGTTTTGGGGTCCACCTCCTGCACGGACACGCCGCCGCTGGTGATCACCGCGTGGGCCAGATCGCCCCGGGCATCAATGGACACCCGCCAGTGCTTCATCAGCTGCACCAGCTCCCTCTTCTGCTCCCGGGTGATCTGGTTTGCCTTGGTAGCCGGGTCGATGCCCCAGCGTGCCACCATCACCGGCTGCATGCTGGAGGGCAAAAGCTTGACCAGTGCGCCCTGCGCCGCGTGGTTTGCCAGCAGGGCAAAGTCCCGGGTGATGCGGTCGTAAAGCTGCTCCTCGCTGAGAGCGGGCTTGAGGTCGATCTCCGCATGATACTTGTGTTTTTTCATGTCGCCCAGATGGCTGGAGGCGCTCAAAGTCAGCGGGCCGCTGATGCCAAAATGAGTGAACAGCATTTCGCCCTGCTCGTCAAAAATGGCCTTGCTGTCCTCGAACAGGGTCAGGGTGACGTTTTTCAGCGCCAAGCCCATCATCTTTTTGCAGTCCGCGTCATGGCTCACAAGACTGACCAGACTGGGCACCGGCTCGATGAGGGTGTGCCCGGCCTGCTGGGCCAGTTTGTAGCCGTCGCCGGTAGAGCCGGTGGTGGGGTAGCTCACGCCGCCGGTGGCCACCAGCACGGCATCCGCCCGGTACTCCCGGCCGGAGGTGCCCCGCACACCGATGCACCGCAGTGCCGGGCCTGCCTTTTTCTTTTTGGGGTGGCGCGGGTTTTCCGGTGCGGCGGGAGCTGCTTCCGGCTCCGGTGTTACCTCTTCCAATAGCAGCTTTTTCGCGCCGTCATGCACGAGTTCAGCATCCTGCGCATAGCGCAAAAGAGCCTGCCGGATCTCCTCGGCCTTGTCCGATACTGGAAACACCCGGCGGCCGCGCTCCACCTTCAGCTCCACGCCAAGGCCCTCGAACAGTTCCATGGTCTTTGCCGGTGGAAAGGCCCCCAGCGACGAATACAGAAAGCGCGGGTTCGTGCGCACATGGCGCAGAAACTCCTCTGCCGGGCAGTCGTTGGTCACATTGCAGCGGCCCTTGCCGGTGACAAGGATCTTCTGGCCGGGCTTATCCATGTGTTCCAGCACCGTCACCTGATGCCCCTGCCGCACGGCGGCACCCGCCGCCATCAGTCCTGCCGCGCCTGCGCCGACGATCAATACTTTCGCCATCCGTTTTCTCTCCCATCGCCTAATAATACGAGTATATCATACCAGAATCGACACACAAAAGCAATGTTCTGCCGTATTTCTACCAATTACAACAGCTGGGCAAGGATGCTGTTCTGCACGATGAGACCCGCCGGGGTCAGGGCAAGGGTACGGCCGTCAAAGCTTGCATAGCCCGCCCGGACGCAGTTTTGCACAAAGGCCAGCTGTGCGGTGGAAAATTCTTTCCCGTAAAGTTTTTTGTATGCATCCAGCGAAAGGCCTTTGCGCAGACGCAGCTGTAAAATAAGGTAGTCCTCTGCGCCGCAGCTGCCGTCCATCACCGGGGCGGCGGCATCGTTCAGGAAAGCGGCGGTGTCCGGCGGGTAGTAGAACCGTCTGCCGCCCATGCAGGAGTGCGCCGCCGGGCCAAGGCCCAGATAGTCGCCACAGTCCCAGTAAATGAGGTTGTGTCTGCCCTCATAGCCGGGCTTTGCAAAGTTGGAGATCTCGTACTGTTTGTAGCCGTGGTGTTCCAGCTGTTCCACTGCATAAAGGTAAAAATCGGCGGCTTCATCGCCGGTGGGCAGGCCTTCGGGCGGATGTTTACCAAAGGCCGAATCCGGCTCGATCTTCAGCAGATATGCCGAAATATGGGTAGCCCCACCACCCTCGATCAGTTCCAGCGTTTCGTCAAACTCGGCTTCGGTGTAGTGCGGCAGTGCCAGCATGATGTCGCCGCTGATGTTCGCAAACCCTGCGCGCTGCGCGGCGGCAAATGCAGCCCGCGCCTGCTTTGCCGTGTGCGGCCTGCCCAGTGTGCGCAGCTGGTTATCCCGGGCAGACTGCACCCCGAAGGAGATGCGGTTCACGCCCGCCTCCCGGAAGCCTGCAAGGCTTTCTTCCGTCACCGTCTCCGGGTTTGCTTCCAGTGTGATCTCGGCCCCCGGCATCGGCCGGGCCGCATCGATCAGCCGCTTTGCCTGCTCCGGGCGCAGCAGGCTGGGCGTGCCGCCGCCAAAATAAAGGGTGTCCGGCTGCAGGGGCCTCTCCGGTGCAAAGCGGTCAAGCTCCCGCACAAGAGCCTCCACATAAGCCTCCGGCACGCCGCGCTCACCGGGGTGGGAATAGAAATCGCAGTACCTGCATTTGGAAAAACAGTAGGGTATGTGTAAATAAAGCCCAAGAGACATACAATATCACAGCCTTTTTCATGAAACGTTCATTTCTATGCAGTATACTATATTCCGTAGACCGGAGCAAGAAAAAAGTGTTCCGGCAGAAAGAGACTGGAGGAGTCCCATATGGATTACAATTACAATGGTTACGATCGAGGCTACACGGAGCCTGCCATGACCTCGGCTGACTATATGAACCGCACCTACCGCTGGATGGCGGTAGGCCTGCTCATCACCTTTGCCGCGGCGTTCGTTACAGCCGCTACCCCGCTGCTGTACGTTGTCAACTCGCTGTATCTGGTGTTCACCATCGCAGAGCTGGTGCTGGTGTATGTGCTCAGCTCCCGCGTACAGAACATGTCGGTGGGCGGTGCAAGAGCCACCTTCTTTGCCTATGCACTGCTCAACGGCATGGTGCTGAGCTATTATTTCCTGGTGTTCGATCTGGGCACTCTGGTGCTGGCCTTCCTTGCCACCTCGCTGTACTTTGGCCTGATGGCCGTCTACGGCACTACTACCCACAAGGATCTGTCCGGCTGGGGTCCCAAGCTGATGATGGGCCTGTTCGCGCTCATCATCACCGGCTTTGTGGGCATGCTGTTCGGCATGAGCTTCCTTACCACGGTGCTGTACAGCGCTGTCGGTCTGGTGGTGTTCATGCTGCTGACCGCCTACGACACCCAGAAGCTGAGCCAGATGTTCTCCTACTACGCCTATGACGGTGAGCTGGCCGAGAAGGCTTCCATTTACGGTGCACTGACGTTGTATCTGGACTTCATCAACATCTTCCTGTATGTTGTGCGCCTGCTGGGCATGAACAGCCGCCGCCGCAACTGATTATTGATCCGCAAAGGCTCTCCCGAAAAGGGAGGGCCTTTTTGTTTGGTAATATCATTTAGAATATCCTCCGCTTCGCTCTGGGTATCAACACAGAAGGCCACAGAGGGAAGATGCATTTTCCGGCTGCGGCCCTTCCCCTGAAAGTGCAGCCCAGCCAGACCCGCAGGTCTGGCTGGGCTGCTATATTACAAAATATCATTTCCTCTAAATATGCCCAGAGCAACGCGGAGGGCATTTAAATAAAAGAATGCATAAAACCCGCCCTGCTGTCCCACACTAAGCCCAGAAGCAATGCGTACACAATGCAGCAGATGGGAGTAACGACAATGGAGCAGATCAAAAAATTTTTGCGCAGCAGGGGCTTTACACTGGCACTGCTGGCCTGTCTCGTCGCAGCCGCAGCGGCGGGCGTGTGGGCAGTGCGCACCGTGCGGGATGAACTGAAAAAGAGCTACGACGACCTGACGACCCCGCAGGAGGAACCTGCCCCGGAGCCGCAGCTCACCCTTGACCCACAGGAGGACGATGTATGGCAGCAGCCCGTGACCGACGCCGCAGAATCTGCGGCAAATGTACCCAAGCCCGCATCCTCTGCGTCCTCTTCTGGGGCGCAGTCTGGCTCTGGTTTGGTGCACGAACCCTCCGCACTGCAGGGCGCATCCTCGCCTGCCAGCAGTTCAGCTGCGCCTGCCTCCACGCAGCCCGTCTCGGGCAGGGTCTTGAACGCCTACAGCGGCGATGAGCTGGTGTACAGCAGCACCCTTGGCGACTGGCGCACCCACAACGGTGTGGACTACGCCTGTGCGCAGGATGCACAGGTGTGTGCTCCCGCCGCCGGTAAGGTGACCGCTGTGGACACCGATAGCCGCTGGGGCAGTGTGGTGTGCATCGAGGACAGCGCCGGGCACCTGTGGCGGGTGTGCGGCACTGCCGACCCCACGGTGCAGACCGGCGATGAAGTGAGTGTGGGCCAGATACTTGGCCGTGCAGGCAGCATTCCCAACGAATGCGCCGAGGAGACGCATATCCATCTGGAAGTACTGCAGGGTGAGCAGTACCTTGACCCGGCAAAGCTGCTGAACTGATGCAGTTCGCCGTATCCCCTGCGTATTTTTCAGTAAAATATTCCAAGCAGCAAAAAATCGGAAAGGCCGTTCTGGTCTTTCCGATTTTTCATTCTATAGGATCGATGCAGGCTCAGGCATTTTCCAGCTCAACCACCGGCCAGCCCAGAAGGCGGATGGCTTCGCGGTCGTGGGTAGCCAGCAAGACAGGCTTTTCTCCGCAGCGCTCCCGCAGCAGCGCCGCAGCAGCGGCAAGGGTGTCCGGGTCCATGCCGGTAAAGGGTTCGTCTAACAGCAGCGTATCGCTGGCGGCCCACAAAGCCCGCAGCAGAGCCGTGCGGCGCTTCTGTCCGCCGGAAAGCCGTGCTGCAGGCAGGGCCAGTGCAGCAGCATCCATGCCAAACTGTTGAAAATCTTTTATGATTTGCTCTTTGTATTGTTCTGCACTGCCGGGCAATACCAGCGTCACGTTCTGCACAGCTGTCAGCTGCGGGCAGAGCCGGTCTTCCTGAAACACTGCTGCCACCCGGCCAACGCCCTGTACTATGCCAGAAGTGGGTTCTTCCAGCCCCATGAGGATGCGCAGCAATGTGGTCTTGCCCCAGCCGCTGGGTGCCCACAGCACCGCCGGGCCTTCCACCGTGAGGCAGAGATCCCGGAAAAGCGTTTTCTCCCCGAACTGTTTTGTCAGATGCTTGATGGTCAGCATTGCGGCACCTCCCCGGTCACGGCGCGGGTCACGCAGTCCAGAAGCAACAGGAACAGCTTTTCAAACCCGGCGCTGAGCAGGATGATCACAAACGTCCATGCGAACAGCTCCCCGGTGGAAAGGGTGATCTTGGCCCGGTAGAGTGCATCGCCGATGCTGCCATTGGGCAGGCCGATCACCTCAGCGGCAACGCCGCTCTTCCAGCAGATGCCAAGGGCCACGCTGCATCCCTGCCGGAAGGCCGGCAGCACCGCAGGCAGCCACACCGCCCGCAGCCGTCGGCCCAGCGGAAGGCGAAACACCTTCGTCATCTCCAACAGCTGTGGGTCTGCGCTCTGGATGCCGGTGCGCACCGCACCGTACAGCACGGGCAGCACCATTAAAAAGCTGATGAGCACCGAAAGCGATGCCCCCCGCACCCACACCAGCGCCAGAATGATAAAGCTTGCCACCGGCGTGGCTTTGACCAGCTGCAGCACCGGAGCAAGCAGCACATCTGCCGTGTGCCACGCCTGTGCGGCCACAGCCAGCACGATGCTTACGGCCACGCCCAGCCCAAAACCCAGCAGAATGCGCCCGGAGCTGAAACCCACCCGCTGCCAGAACTCTGCCTGCGGCAAAAGCTGCAAAAGAGTGCGCACCGCCTGCACCGGCGAAACAAGGAACACCTCCTGTCCCACCGCCATGGCGGCGCACTGCCACACCGCCAGCCAGAAGGCCGCAGCGCCCAGCCGCTGAAAAAATTGTTTATGTCGCTTCATAAACTTACCTGCTCCTGATTACAAATAAATGCATGACGGCAGGGAATTTCTTCAGCGAATAGTCCGAGGATAGGACCCTGTTGCCATAAGGCAACAGGGCGGGAGCTGGAAGCCCCGAATTTCGCGGAGAAAGCGCCCTGATGGCCTGCTCAGTTCTACATTACACATTATAATACCATATCTCTTTCCAAACGCCAATGACCCGTGCATCATGATGCATAAGAGCTTATCATGCCTGTCATTACTTTTCTTCATGTTTTTCTTTCTTGACATGAAATGCATAAAACGATAAACTGAACTGTATAAATCTCTGTCATCTTTGATGCAGGAAAGAAATGAGGTGTCTGTCCTATGCAGAAGCTCTCCGGCAAAAGCCTGCTTTTGGTCAGTTTTACGCTATTTTCCATGTTTTTTGGTGCAGGCAATCTGATCTTCCCGCCGCATCTGGGCGCACAGGCCGGCGTGAACCTCTGGCCCGCCTTTGCGGGCCTTGCCGTCAGCGCCGTCGGCCTGCCCATTGCGGGCGTGGTGGCTGTGGCACGGGCAGGCGGTCTGGACAAGCTTGCCGGCCGGGTGCATCCGGTGTTCGCCATGGTGTTCACCATTCTGGTGTATCTTTCCATCGGGCCCTGCCTTGCCATCCCCCGCACCGCCAGTACCTCCTTCCAGATGCTGGTGCCGCTGATAGGCGGCGGTACCGGGCTGCAGCTGGCCTACTCGGTGCTGTTTTTTGCAGCGGCCTTTCTGGTGGCGCTGCGGCCGGAAAAGCTTACCGACTGGCTGGGCCGCATCCTCTGCCCCTGCCTGATCGTGCTCATCGTGGTGCTGTTTGCCGGGTGTCTCATCCATCCGCTGGCGGCACACTACGGCACACCCAGCGCAGAGTACGCAGCCCTGCCCGCTGTGCAGGGCATCCTGTACGGCTACCAGACCATGGACACGCTGGCCGGGCTGAACTTTGGCGCGGTCATCGCCCTGAACATCCGCGCCCGGGGTGTCACAGAAAGCCGTGCCGTGGAGGGCGGCACCATCCGGGCCGGTTTTATTGCAGGCGGGCTGATGCTGGTGGTCTACGCCATGCTGGGCCACGCCGGGGCCGAGACCGGCACGGTGTATCCGGGCCTTGCCACCGGTGCCGAGGTGCTCACCGCTCTGGCACAGCAGCTGTTCGGCCGGGCGGGCCTTGTGCTCATTGCGGCCATTTTTGTGATCGCATGCTTCAACACCTGCGTGGGCCTGATCGCCTGCGTGGGTCAGTATTTTCATCAGCTTCTGCCCCGCATCCCCTACCCTGCCCTTGCCGCTTTTTTTGCTGTGGCCAGTATGCTGGTATCGAACCTCGGCCTTGCTGCCATCATCCGGCTGTCCACTCCGGTGCTGAACGCCATTTATCCCGCAGCCATCGTGCTGATCCTGCTTTCCTTTATGCCGGGCCTTGAAAAGCACCGAGCGGTGTATCCGCTGTGCATGGGCCTGACCGCCCTGCAGAGCATCGCCGCTGCGCTGCCGCTGGGGGCAGTATCTGCCGCCGCCAACGCTCTGCCGCTGGGCAGCATGGGCTTTGGCTGGGTGCTGCCTGCGCTGGCCGGGCTTGCAGCCGGACTGCTTTTAAACAAATCTGATCTGCAATAAAATAACCTGAAAGGCCCGGTTCCCATGTTACAGGGAGCCGGGCCTTTGCTATTTACTGCAGTTTTTTGCGTTTTTCGTAGTCGTTCAGGGCGGCAAGCGCTTCCTTTGCCATGGGCACCAAGGCTATCATGTTGAAAATGGTCATCAGGCCAATGCCCACGTCGCCCAGATCCCACACCACCGTGTAGGCCTGCATACCGCCGATCACCAGCATGGCCAGCGCGATCAGCTTATACACGGTCTGGCTCCACCAGTTGTCGCCGCACAGATAGGCCACATTGCCGCGGGCATAGTACAAAACGCCCAGAAAGGTGGAAAAGCTGAACAGCGCCAGCGTGGCCGCAATGAACACGACACCAAAGCCGCCCAGATGGTACTGCAGGGCAGTCTGCAAAAGGTCCATGCCCGCAAGTCCTTCCGTGATCTCCTGCGGCACCAGCAGCATCAAAAAGGCCGTGCAGCTGCAGATCACCACCGTATCGATCAGCACGCCCAGTGCCTGCACAAAGCCCATCTTGACCGGGTCGTCGCACTCTGCGGCGGCAGCTGCACAGGGTGCCGAACCGCTGCCCGCTTCGTTGGAGAACAGGCCGCGCTTGACACCGTTCATCAGCACAGCACCAAAGCCGCCAGCCACGGCCTGCCGCAGACCGAACGCTTCCGCAAAGATGCGCCCGAACACCGCCGGGAGCTTGGGCAGGTTGAACAGCACGATGCCCACGGTGATGACAAAATAGCACACCGCCATGATGGGCACCATCACATCCAGACTTTTCACGGTGGCATTCTTGCGCAGCACGATCACCGCCGCAATGGCCGTGAGCACCAGTGTGGTAGTAAGCGGCGGAATATGGAACGCATTTTCAAACGCGGAACTGACCGAGTTGGAGATCACTTGACTGATGCCGCACCAGCAGATGAGGCCAGACACCGCAAACAGCGCCGCTACCACAGAGCGTTTGAGCTTTTTGCCGCGCCTGCGCTCCGCCAGCACATGCAGATAGTAGGCCGGTCCGCCGCGCCAGCCGCCGTACAGCGGGTCGGGCTGGCGGTATTTCTGGGCAAGGGTGGATTCGATAAAGGAGGTGGACGCACCCAGAATGGCAGTGACCCACATCCAGAACACCGCACCGGCACCGCCTGCAGAAACAGCGGCCACCACGCCCACCAGATTGCCCATGCCCACGCGGGTGGCGGTGGAAATGACCAGCGTCTGGAAGGAGGAAAGGCCGTTCCTGCCTTGCTTTTTCTCGCACACGGCGGCGATCATATCCCGGAACAGCCGCACCGGCAAAAGACGGGTGCGGCAGGTGAACCAGATGCCCGCCGTGAACAGCAGCACCACCATGAAGGAAATGCCGATGCCGCCGCCCAGCGGGATGGTGAACAGGTCGCCCCACAGCAGGCGATAGACGGATTCGATAAGATTTACCAGCAAGGCAGATTCCTCCTGTAGATCAATGGAATGAAGACGATAACTTCATTATAGTACAGTACAGAAGAATTGTAAAATCTAAAATATTGATAGAAATAATCGATGGAACAGGATAACTTGACAAATCACATAGCTTCGATTATACTACAAACAGAAGGGGCGCTGACTGCAAAGGTCAGCTTTCCATCCCGTTAGTCAAAAAGATTGACCGCTCGAGTTGGGGAACTGTGAGGCGGTCAATCTTTTTTGTTATCATCGCTTTTCATCTGGGAAAACTTTGCCATGACCTCAACGGTCAGACGGATCACATCCACGACCAAGCTCAACAACGCGAGAATGAACGTGAGCAATGCGAGAGTCTCCAGCAGATTCATTCGATATCCCTCCCTTCGCCTTCAAGGCTCCGGGCAGGGTACTTTCAAAAAAGTTTCCTCCCGGACCTCTGCTTGTTCTATGTAGAAATAGAAAAACCAGCGATACGGGATAGAAAGCATGACCACCAATTTTGCAATCAGCGCCTTATTGTTATTTTAACACAATCTTTTTGGAATTACAACACAAAAGCCGCCCGGCGGTCATACCGGGCGGCGGAGGAAGATGCACGCTGCTGCGCGCAAAACAGAAGATTTTTACAGAATGTCGATGTACTCACCGGCCAGCGCCTTGTTCATGCTGCGCACGGCACAGAACTTGCCGCACATGCTGCAGGTGTCGCTGTGGTCGTCCTCCGGCAGGCGGGCATCGCGGATGGCCTTTGCGGTCTCCGGGTCCAGTGCGCAGGCGAACTGTGCATCCCAGTCCAGCACACGGCGGGCATCGCCCATCTTATCGTCGATGTCCCGGGCGTGGGGGATGCCCTTGGCGATATCGGCGGCGTGGGCAGCGATCTTGGAGGCCACGATGCCCTGCTTCACATCGTCCACATTGGGCAGAGCCAGATGCTCGGCGGGGGTCACATAGCACAGGAAAGCTGCACCGCTGGCTGCAGCCACAGCGCCGCCGATGGCAGCGGTGATGTGGTCGTAACCGGGGGCGATATCGGTGACGAGGGGTCCCAGCACATAGAAGGGTGCGCCCATGCAGATGCTCTTCTGCACCTCCATGTTGGCAGCCACCTGATTCAGGGGCACATGGCCGGGGCCTTCCACCATCACCTGCACGTTGTGTGCCCATGCGCGCTTGGTCAACTCGCCCAGACGCACCAGCTCCTCGATCTGGCACACATCGGTGGCGTCAGCCAGACAGCCGGGACGGCAGGCATCGCCCAGCGAGATGGTCACATCGTGCTCGGCGCAGATCTCGCAGATCTCGTCAAAGTGCTCGTAGAAGGGGTTCTCGTTGCCGGTCATGCTCATCCATGCAAACACCAGAGAGCCGCCGCGGCTGACAATGTTCATCTTGCGCTTGTGCTTGCGGATCTGCTCGATGGTCTTGCGGGTGATGCCGCAGTGCAGGGTGACAAAGTCCACACCGTCCTCTGCATGCAGGCGCACCACATCGATGAAGTCCTGTGCGGTCAGCTCAGCCAGATCGCGCTGGTAGTGGATGACCGAATCGTACACCGGCACGGTGCCGATCATCACCGGGCACTCGTGGGTCAGCTTCTGGCGGAAGGGCTGGGTGTTGCCGTGGCTGGACAGATCCATAATGGCTTCGGCACCCATGTTGACGGCGCTCATCACCTTCTGCATCTCCACGTTGTAGTCCTTGCAGTCGCGGGAGACACCAAGGTTCACGTTGATCTTGGTGCGCAGCATGGAGCCGACACCCTCGGGGTTCAAACACTCGTGGTGCTTGTTGGCCGGAATGGCTACCTTGCCCTCGGCCACCCACTGGCGGATCTCCTCGGTGGTGCGATACTCTTTTTTAGCCACGATCTCCATCTGCGGCGTGATGATGCCCTTGCGGGCAGCATCCATCTGAGTGGTATAAGTCTGCATACGCTCTGTTCCTCCAAATGACAGTTTATCTCTGAACAGCAGGGTGCTGGTCATACAAGGGTAGGGAAAGGCAGCCGTCATTCAGAAAAAACAGAACGTTCTGGATGCCGGCACCTGCGCAAAATACGCTTTTCATGTTGGTTTTCTCCATGAATTTTATAACGCGGCCCAAGGTGGTGTCCCCGGTTTGCCGCGGGATCGGTCAGATGATCTGCTCCGACAGGGCTTTCAACTCTTTGCACTCGGTCTCGATGTCGTCTGCTGCAAAGATGGCGCTCACAAGGGCCACGCCATCCACACCGGTGCCCTTGAGCTGCAGGATGTTCTCCTTGTGGATGCCGCCAATGGCCACCACCGGGATGTCCACGGCATCACAGATGGCCTTCAGGGTCTCGTGGGGCAGAACGTCCACATCGGTCTTGGTGTGGGTGGCAAAGGCTGCGCCCACGCCAAGGCAGTCTGCGCCGTGCTTGACGGCTTCCCGTGCTTCCTCCACACTGTGGACGGAAACGCCGATCATCATACCCTCGCCCACACGGGCGCGCACCTGCGTTGCGGCCATATCCTCCTGCCCCACATGCACGCCCTCGGCGTGGCAGCGGATGGCAATGTCCACATTGTCGTTCACAAAGAACGGCACGCCGTAGCGCTGGCACAGAGCATGGATCTCCACAGCCTCTTTCAGAAAAGCTTCGTCGTCCAGCTCTTTTTCACGCAGCTGCACACAGGTGACACCGCCCTTCAGGGCGCTCTCCACCTGTTCATAGAGGGTCTGTTTGCCCACCCATGCGCGGTCGGTGACGGCATACAGAAGCATGTTCTGCTTATCGCACTTCATAGTTTGCTCCTTCTTCCAGCTGATCCGGGGTCATATTGTAAATGGCATCGATGATATAATTGCGGTAGGTGGAGTTGCCGTCCAGCGGGGTCAGGCGCTTGTGGGCGGTCTCGCCCGCAAGGCCCATGGCGCACACTGCAGCTGCAGCGGCTTCCAGCGGATGGCCGGGGTTGGCGGTGACGAACGCCGCCGTCAGGGCCGAAAGCTGGCAGCCCGTACCGGTGATGCTGCTCATCATGGCATTGCCGTTGCGGATGCAGTAGGCTTTTTCGGCATCGGCCACGATGTCGATGGCACCGGTAATGGCAATAACGGCACCCGTCTGGGCTGCAAAGGCCTTGGCAAAGGCCACGGCAGAATCCAGATTTTCCTCAGTAACTTTATCGGCCACATCGGCATCCACGCCCTTGGTGGTTCCCGCGCCGGAGGCCAGCGTTTTGATCTCCGAGATGTTGCCGCGGATCACGGTGAACTTTACGTCCCTGAGCAGGCGGAAAGCCGTGTCGGTGCGCAGGCGGGATGCACCCGCACCCACCGGGTCCAGCACCACAGGATGGCCCAGCTGGTTTGCCTTTTTGCCCGCCAGCAGCATGCTGGTGATGGTGCGGCTGTTCAGGGTGCCGATGTTGATGTTCAGACCGCCGCAGATGGTGGTGATGTCCTCCACCTCGGCGGCATCGTCGGCCATGATGGGCGAAGCACCGCAGGCCAGCACCATGTTGGCGCAGTCGTTCACGGTGACGTAGTTGGTAATGTTATGGATGAGCGGGCAGGTGCGGCGCAGGTTCTCGAATTCTGTTTTGAACATTCGGGTGCCCCTCCGTCAGGAAAGACTGTTCTGCATGCTGTGCAGAGCGCCGGAGCGCTGCAGGCTGTACACCAGCACGCCCGCAATGATGGAACCCACTGCAGTGGAGATGAGGAACGGCACGATGTAGGCATAGAACGCGATGTCGCCGGCGCTCTTGCCCATGAGGAAGATGGCCACCGGGTAAGCGCACAGGCCGCCCAGAATGCTGGTGCCGAACACCTCGCCCACCATGGTGGCAAGGATGTTTTTGGTCTTATGGTACACAAGGCCGCACAGCAGTGCGCCGAACATGCTGCCGGGGAAGGCCATCAGGCTGCCCAGACCCAGCAGATTGCGCAGCAGCGAAGCCACAAAGGCCACGCCCACGCCCCACCACGGGCCAAGCAGCACCGCGCAGGTCACATTGACCATGTGCTGGATGGGTGCACATTTGCTGCCGAACATGGGGAAGCTGAATACGCTGCCCACCACGCACAGAGCGCACAGCATGCCGGCCAGCGCCAGCTTTTTCACAGAGAGTTTTTTCATAAGGCAAGGCTCCTTTCCAAACCTGCGGAAGCAGCAAAAACCATACAGCGCCTCCGCAAACAGCCCGCACCCGGTGCCAGACCCGGCGCAGGAACTATAAGAAGCGGTCGAGACTTTCTGGTCTCCTCTCACGCCGGAACACGGCTTCCCATCGCTGACGGTCACAAAGCTCAGGGCGCTCCCCCTCAGCCCGCTGCGGCACTTCCGCAGAAAAGTACAAGGCATCCTCCTTAATGGTAATAGGTACACAACAAAAAACAGGAGACACCTTCCGCGGTGCCTCCTGCAAAAAATCATCCATTCTGACTTCCTACGGCGGCATTATCCGCATCAGGTAAAAGGGTCGAAGTTTGGATACTTCCTCTCAGCCTGCTTCACAAGCTCCCCTGTATTTGATTGTGACTGTATTTTACACCCTTTGCGCACAAATTGCAAGAGGGGGCAAAGGCGCGCACAGCGGTGCAAAACGTTTTTCACGCAGTTTTTGGGGCGTTTCACGCAGATTTTATTGAAAAAGAAGGTGAAATATGGTATTTTCAAGGTGGACACAGCACGGATATTGTTCTGGTCTGCACCAATGATACACGAATGGACGGTGGCCTGGGCCTTACCATTACGGGTATGCGCAATGTTACAATCACGGGAAGCAATGCAAAAGGCTCGATGCTGGTGTGGAACACCGCAGGCAGGCCCGAACCCGCAGGCGCACCCGCCTTTGCGGATGTGACCGACCCTGATATGGCTAAGGCCGCACAGTGGTGCACCGAGCAGGGCACCATGGCTGCCAAGGGCGACCGCTTTGAACCCGAAGGCTGGACCCCGAAGTTCAAGGTGATCGAAGTGTGGAATAAGGCGTTCCCCAAGCAGTAAAACAGCAAACAGCCCCCGGCAGGCGCAAACCTGCCGGGGGCTTTGCTGTGCTTAAATTGGAG
>ENA-UPWO01000827-UPWO01000827.1-human-gut-metagenome-genome-assembly--contig:-NODE-827-length-16070-cov-186.742012_pt1 | contig 16070 bp, 9 predicted proteins | sample MGYA00250056_ERZ773388 | MGnify/ENA primary metagenome ERZ773388 (study PRJEB29103, sample SAMN06112004) | human gut metagenome | biome: human gut; feature: ankylosing spondylitis patient; material...
ATCCCCGGCAAGCAAGCTATAACCATTTTGTCCAGCAAGAAAGTCCCCCGCCAGGTGTCCCGGGGATTTGCAATCCCTTATGTGTTCCGGGGATTTGTAATCCCCGGCAAGCAAGCTCTTAGCAGCCTGTTCCGCCAAGGCATTCACGCGAATCACATCCCTCGAAAACGGCTTGGAGCTATCCCCATATTTCGCATAGAAGTCATGAATCAGCTGATGGCAGTCATTCTCCTGATAATAGCTCGGCATTCTCTTCGCCACCACCTTCATCAGTTCCTCCTCGCTCATCACACGAGAAGCGCCAGCGCTCATAATAGCGAGCAGGGAGGAATGCCTTGATCCCACGGTATCAATATTCATCCCCTTCAGTCCTGCGGATTCCTGGAAGAGATCGAAGGCTATGAGATTCTTGGCATCAACTTGCGCTGCTTCTTGGGCTGCCAGTCCGCCAGCTTTCTGAGCATTTCCAGAATGGCTGATATAATCATCATCAGCACGATGGCTATTACCAGGTTGGGCAGGCTGAATAGCAGCGCCAGAAGAAACAGCAGAATGGCTGTCAGTGCCCTGAAATCGATTGTCTTGAACATCGTCATTACTTTGAACTTTGAGATTTGAACTTTGAACTTTATGATTACTATCATTAGGTACTTGCCCCTGAAAGTCCCCCGCCAGGCGTTCCGGGGATTTGCAATTAGGTATTTGCCCCTGAAAGTCCCCCGACAGGCGTTCCGGGGATTTGCAATCCCCGGCAAGCAAGCTGTAGCGAGCCGTCCCCTTACCATCAATCGTAAGCCCACGCTTCAAGAAAGCCTCTCTGCGGGCTTGAATCTCCTCATCCGGCAGAACCCCATACCACTCCTTGGAGCGGTAAATCTCGGAGTCCTTATCCGTGATAAAGATGATTCTCTCCGGCGTGATGCAGCTCTTGTCGTAGGGAATCCCAGCCGCCTCGCAATACGCCTTCTGCGTCTCCTCTATCGTCATACCCATCGGCATTCTGATATCGATATGCAGCTTCTTTCTAGCCGAATACTCCAGATGCAGCAGTTTCCCCTTCCATATCGTGTTGCTGCAGTTCAGCTCACGAGCCTTCTCCAATGCAGCATCCACATAATCCACATCATCCACATCGATGGTAGTCTGAAAGAGAAAGCTCTCTGGGTCCGCATCCTCACCAGAACGGTGGTTATTCCTGAATCTGTAGTAGTGAATGGCACGGATAGGCAGCTGCTTCTTCAGCCCCTCTCTAGCCTTCTTCACCGCCTTCTCATCACCAGCATCTACGCCGGGGATAGCCTTCTCCCCACGTATCTGCGCAATTACACCCTTCAGCCACGGCTGTGCTATCAGGGTGTCATAGACATACAGGGGCTGGGAAGAATTCAATCTTCCCATATTGCCCTTGCGTGCCGAATTCAGAGCCATTACTTGTACTGTTCCCATGCTATATTCTCCTTGAAATGCTTAGCCTTGCCCTTCATCTCCATCACCTCTTTGTAGAGATATTTCAGAATATCCGACTTGTGCATCTCCTTCGGGAAAGAGAAGGAAACGAACACACGCTGCGGAGAGGTACGGAGGGCACCATGCGAGGTATGGATAATCTCCGTATATAGCTTCCCGCCCGACTGTGCGTAAGGCTTGAAGTCGAGCTTGTCGCCGCATTCGCCACCGCTGCAGATCATTCTGCCCGGAATCACCTTAGGCACCTCGCAGATGGTCTCCGCATCGTTCCAGGGAGCCTTGCGGATAGCTACGTTACCACACTCGTCAGTAATGATACTGGCATCTACCTTCTGGGCGTTCAAAAGCGCCTGTACAGCAGCCTCAGCAGCTACAGAAAAACTTTTCTTGCTCATATATATTGAAGTTTTAGAAAGATATGTTGTTAATTAGAAATACTCTCCATTCATAATCCGGATGTTTGAAAACATACGGCTTCATATTGTTCTTAACCATTTTTTATATGTATTATCAAGTTGGGACTGCGACTATCCGCTAAATTCCGTACCAGGAAATGGTACCGGTTTTCCATATACAGAAAAGCCCCGCAACCAGACTTTATCATCTGATTGCGAGGCAAAGGTACGGCGAAATCTGATACTGACCAAGAAAATAACCCTGCGGTTATTTCGAGGGTTATAAAGTTATAACGAGGGTTATTTCTGAGCCGTTTTCAAGCAATTTTTTCGCCAATTCCCAACAGATTTCTGAAGCAAACCACCACATGGGTCATCGCGATATAAGGTTCTTTCTTCACATTTCCCATCGGAGCATATCCCCATTTATCGAATGGTTTCATATAGCAATCCGAGTTGCTGATCTGTTTCAGATCACCCTGCGTCAGCTTCACTCTGAAAGCTCCCGGGTGAATCGTATCTATCCAGTTACAGAAACCCTTGTAGTCATTCTTTCCTATTAAATGCAAATCTACAGCCACTCTGAACACGGCAATCCAGTGGCGCTGAATCTTGAATATGTACTTGCCAGATTCATCTACAGACTCCATCAGCTGGTCGATGGCATAAGCAAACTCCTGCTCAGATATACGCTTGGGGTTCAATTCGCCTTTCTTGGCTTTCATATACTTATCAAACTCATCTATGTCCTGAGCATGTGCCTCCACACGTCCTATCTGTTCTTCTAGATTAAGATGATATTTGCAGCTGCATTCCATCAGGATATGTTTGCTGTGAATCGCCTCTTTGTATTCATGGGTACTATTCATTACATCAACGATCAGGTTCACCATGCACATGGCTCCTTTTTGATAGCCCGGCTGATTGACAAAGTTCTTGGCTTCTTCATCATCAGGAGCCCAGTGATTGCTTTTTGGTTTTTGTTCTTCTTCTTTCATATTATTATGGTTTTTAAGTATATGCAAAAGCCCCGCCTAGCGAGAGCGTTTTACTCTGCTAGGCGGGGCTTGCGTTCCTTATTGTTATGTTGTTATTCTTTCGGGAAAGACTATTATAAAAGCCCTGCCGGCTTTCACAAGCTGGCAGGGATAATTATAAGTAAAGATGTAATATGAAGGAGGCATATTCACATATACCTGCTATCAATAGGCTCTAATCCATCAAATATCTTTTGTGCAGCTATTCGCTATTCTGATTTCACTTAGAAAATCATCTTATAGTCCTTACTGCTACCATCTGTCAATTCTATGTGTATGATTTGAATGCCTGTGGCTATGCTCGCCTTTAAACACCTTGAACCATTTCCCTGTACCCTGCTGATGATTCTGCCATTCAGGTCTATGACCTTAACACTCTTGAGCAGACCGCCGGCAGATTGCACGAGGACAGAAGAACCTTCCTGAACAATACTGATGCGCTGATCAGTATCGACAGATGTCACATCTGTACTTCCATAACGGCTTCTGATAACAAATCTGCCTAACGAGGTCTCGGCATCCGCAATAATGATAGGAGAATCGAGTGAATAATCGGCACCCGAAAGCATATCATGGAGAACATATCCGCTCATATCAACACCCTGAATAGGTTTTACCTCGATACGGATGCTATCCTTTTGCGACAGACAGATTCCTAAAGATGTAGCGCCAGTCATCGGAAGGATATCGTAAGCCTGACTCTGCTGAATACCAAATACCTTCAAAGGTGACTTCACTTCACTATCCAGAAGAGTTGGAACCAATACAGAGTTCTTGAAAGAAGAACCATCAGAAACATCATAAGCAGTTTCTGAATTCTCCATCACCAGCATAGCTGCTGATTTGCTTCGCGTCTTCAGGCTTTCCACACACACTTTCAGTCCCTTGGCTTCAGCAGGTTTACTTTCCTCAGTAGCCTTCTTGCTTCCACCAATCATTTCTGGGGTGAGCAGCAGGGTGATTTGCGTACTCGCCGCATCATTTGTGGTAACATAGAATGCCTGCATGGGGGCGATGGTGGTGGCGTTGCCCGTAGAAGCGACCTTGCTTACAGTTTGCTCTTCCATATCTCCTGATTCATTCTCTACTTCCACCTTCACACTGTTCACGTTCTCATTCACCTCCAGGAACTTCTCGATATTCAGGCGGCTCATGAATGGGTTACCCAGCACGAAGGTCTGCGTAGGAATATCCGATTTCAGCGTAATCTGATACTCGCTCTGCCCCACGAACACCGTGCGGTTCTCCGTCACTTCCTTGCCTTCCGACAGATACTTATATTCCATCGTCAAGTCGCCTTCCTGCGGAGAATCCGGTTCGTAGATGAAGCGGTTTATCTTATTTGCATCTTTCGTCACTGTTTCACTAGCCACTTTCTCCTGATCGTAATCCACGAAGTAACTATATTCTTTATGCGTCTTAGGCAGGCGGATACTGAACTTATTGGTAGCCGGCAGATTGCCGTTGTCTATCCACATAGAGAAGCCTTCACCCATGCCGTAAGGCTTAGCCACGGCATTGAAGTTGTGCGACCAGGTGGCCTCGCTCACGGCAAGCGTTTCATCCTTCAAGCCTGCATTCCCCTTGCTATCGAGAGAATAGATCTTACCCGGATACGCAGCCGCCCAGAGGCGCTGGTAGAAGCTTGGGTTGAAGCGCTGTTCCTTCCAGTTTTCTTCGTTCAGATCCTCGAAGTAGTTCGCCTTCGTGGTGTCGGCTGGCATGAACATATCGCCCGTGTACATCTGCTTGAGCGGTGCACTCAGCAGATAGTAATGGTTCGGCTTCTGCTCCAGTTCTACCCATGCCTTGCGATAGTTGAGCGATGGCACGTTATCCACCGCCGAACGGGGTTCGAAGAAGATGTCCTTGCAGCAGTAGTCGGCTGGCTTCACTGGCGTGCCCAGCATTGGGAAGTTATCGGCATCCGACGAGATGATGGCGTTGGTGCAGCAGTAAGGCGAACCGTCGCTCCAGTTGTCCCATTTGTTCCATTCATTGGTAGATGCACTCGGAAGCCATCGGGTCTGTAATGGATGAACCTGATATACTACTGAAGAGAGTGGCGTCCAGCTGCCGTCGAAGAAGGTGAGCTGATATTCGCCCGGCTCCTTGGTGGTGTAGGTATATTGGATATTATTCTTGGTGTCTGATGTAGAATGCAGAGACACGATGCCATTATCTCCCGCATTCTTATCACCGAAGTAAAGATGATAATCTACTCCGGTCAATCCGGTAGCAGTTACGACAATCTTATCTCCTACGCATACATTGTTGACAACGATATCGTCTACACCATCTACGCACGACTTGTCGTCCTTACAGTCAGGAATACCATCATTATCAATATCACCACGTGTCACGAGTCCGTAGAATTTCTGCACATCCAATGCGCCTACAATATTGGCTAAAGTTAATCGCACCTCGTCATACGCTTTCTTTGGCTGAAAGAAGAGGATATTCTTATCGCCATAACCCGCTACATTAGCGGAAATCACCTTCCAGTCGGTAAATTTATCTCCCGTAGAATTACCGTCTTTGAAGGTTTCTACCGTTAGCCAGTTTCCTACTTTTACGGCTGCCAGGAAAGTCTTGTTGTCAATGACAATTCCCAACTGATGATGATAGTCGAGTGTTTTACCCATCTTTACGGCGAATGTTTGACCAACTCCCAGACTTACCGTATTGGCAACCGCCATATAGGTATTCAAGTCATCATCCACCAGATAACCTAAGTTATCATCTACAGTAGCCACACTCACCGCTCCGCCAAATTTGGTTTCATTAGCATTGATGGTAGTATGTGAATGATTATGCGACATCACCAGACTGCTACATGCAAGTGGCGAAGAACAGTCATCGGCAGCCTCCTCAATAAAGGCATAGTAGATACGGAGTTTAGAACCGCCCAGATTGAGTACACCCGAATTCCAGAGTTGGAACTCATCCATCTGAATCGGGTTGCCTTTGCTGTCGTAGGCTGGAACTTCGATAGAATATCTTATCTTTTGCAGCTTGTCTGAACCTGCAATATCTGCACTAATCGCATTGTTCTCATCTATCAGATGGCGATATACTTCCTTGCCTTGGTTATAGCAGCGTATCTGCAGGAATTGCAGGGCATGCAAATTGATTACTGTAGCATCAGCCTCTACCACAAAACCAATGCGCTTAGGTTGAGCTCTCTTGACGGCATCCGGCTCTGATTCACCTTCGTGTCGGTCGGTAGCATCGTATATCAGTTGACCATCCTTGCGGTGAATTCCGATGATGCAGAGGTTATCGGCAAGACTCAAGCCACCTATATATTCGGCATATTTATCATATTCACCTTTGATAATATTGTCTCTATCCTTGAGTTCAGAGATAGAAAGCAACGAGCCGGATGTTTCGTGAATCTTAGGCGATACCTCGTAGAAATCTTCACCCAGTTTGTTGACAAGTGGTTTGCCGCAAGTTGTATTTCCATCATTAAAACCACCTACAGTAATGGTGGTTTCATCATAACATCCGTCCTGAGCCGTGGCCCTGAAGGTATATTTACCAGGTTCCAGATTGGTAACTTGCCCAGCAGAGGTAACCTTTACTGGTGTGGTGGCAAGAATATCGTTATTTTTCAAATCCCATGCATTCACCAGCTTCCATGTTACGCTCACCTTGGGGTTGGAGCGAAGGTTGAAGGAAGTCTGCGATTGGCAGACATTGCTGCTGATGGTAGGATTGATAGGGCACCGGTGGGATACATCTGGAGCCATTCTTACGAATCCATAGTGGATGCCGATGGCGCCTGCATCAACTCCGAGAACCGTAAGGAATCTGATTTCGCATCCTGAAAACGGCACCTTTGCCTTGATGCTCACCGTTCCGTCGCCAATCTGCACCAGCGAGAGGTGGAGCACCTGGGCAGAAATCGTTTCTTCCTGCACCTTGTTTCCCTTGTGGTCGAAGAGCAGCACGTTGACCCATGTTCCTGCATTGAGGCTCAGCAGGGCATCCATCTTGTATTTGAAGCCAGCCTCCATGCCAGCCTCGAATGCTTCGCCTTGCGGGTTCTTGTCGTTCTGCATCATAAACTTGGCTCCGCCCTGGTAACCTATGTCAAGAAGAGGGACGATGGTGGCGAAATTGTCCAGATCATCATCTGTCATCTTCTTTATATCTTTGTCCAGGAAAGGCAGGGGGATGCCGAGGATAATAGGGCGCCAGCCTTTCATCTCTTTGAGCGCTACCTGCTTGTCGTCTTTGAAATATTCGTTGTATTTTTTGATGCCTCCATCGGTGATGGTAAACTCCGTAGATTCGCCCACGAAGGCATATTTGATTTTCAGAATATTCGCCACTTCTGCCTGAATGCCGCCCGAGCAGTCGAGAGTGATTTCATCGAAGAGCCAGTCGCTTTCTGCCGTCAGCATGGCGCAGATGTTGTCGGAACCCGGTATCTGGAGCAGCTTCAGCGTTACTCCCGAACCATTCTGTCCTTCCCTTACCGCCTTCACACCCTTCAGTTTGCCGTCGCGATAGAATCCGATGGAGAATGCCTTGATTACATCGAGGCTCAGCACGCTGCTACCCGAACCAGCCACGATGGTAAAGCCTGCCACCGTTCCCTTGGAATAGTAATTATCCATATCTTTTACACTTACTATCGGGTCTACGGTTACCCCTGCTCGTACCACGGAGTTCACCTGTGCATAGTTGTCGAGTGAATCGTCGGTAAGGGCGCCCATATCCTTTGCCCAGCTGCCTACGCCTACCACACCAATCAATTTGTTAATGGTGCACGATTCGCCTGTAAGGGCACGGCGGTTGCGCAGTTCACGGAATGTCATGTTGCCATATTTGGGGTCATTGTTGAACTTCACAAAATGGTCTTGGGGCTTGTCGGTTTGCAGATCATCCCAGTTGTTGGTCCAGATGGGTTTCTTGCACTCCATGAACGAGTCTCTAACGGCAGCACTCTCGAAATAGGGACTGGTGTTGTCATCCTTGGGTTGTGCCGCCTGGATAGAGGCGGGCACAACCATCAGGAATGCCAACAAAAATGATATGAAAGTTTTGTATATAAAATGCAGTTTCATTGTCTGTTTGATTTTAAAACATAGCATAACGTCTTGATAATTCTCTTGATCTTAATCGAGCAAATGTCTGGAGTCTGTAAGTTTTCCTTGATCAGTGTATGTGAAGACATATTTATGGTTTCGTCTCAGATAGAAGAGGTTGCTGACTCCATCTACCACGATAACGCCCGTAGCTGCTTCAGAAGACATCATATCCTTTGCCTTTATCTGATAGTTGTGGGCGTGAGGATAGGCTTTGAGGCCTATTCTCACGGCAAGATGGGTCTTGCCTGGCAGCACAAATGCCTTGAGCACCACTTCCTTGCCTTCACCCGGAAATGGGGCATAGGCAATGGCGGTATAGGAGCCTCCCTTTTCTGAATACTTTTTGATAGGTACACTGCCCTGCTTAAAACCGTCGTAGCTGGTAAGAGGCATCTGGGTAAGCACGGTGTCGGCAAGTAGGCAATACCATTGCGTCTGCGCTGTAATGTAATGGGCGGCATGAGTGATATGAACCTCCACTTCTGCCATGCCTCTATAGAGTGTTCCTACAAGCGGCGTAGGGGTGTTGTTTCCCAGATTTTCCTTCTGGTAATCAGCAGAAGAGATGATTGGATTTTGGGTATCATCCCCCTGCTGGTAGAGGGTGCCATAGAAGAGCTGCGGCACCGTGATGAGCTGGCGGCTCAAGCAATCTACATGATACAGTAAGAGACCTATTTTTTTTAGATAGTCAAGCCAGTTGTTGGGGGTGTCGGTTCTGTCCTTATCATTGACCAGGTAACTCGCAAACGTGGCCTTGAACTCCTGAAATGTAGTACCTTTTTTTAAATTGAGCATTTCCGTGGTAACCACTTTGTTTTCCTCATACTGCGGATAGGGCGATTTCTCCTGGCTATTGTAAGCGAGGGCAATGATGCGATATTCGTAGCCCCTGCTGATGCCGAAGGTGCCCTTTACCACATAGTGCTTGTGGGACTTTCCCGAAAGATAATCATCTTCCTTTCCGTCTTCTAACGTGGGCTTTCCGTTAATCACTTTGTCGTTGGTAGGGTCGTACTCGAAGCCCTGGATATCGTTGACTGCGGCATCATAGGTTGCAGTATTTTCTCCATTGTTCTGAACTCTTCGGCGAAAAGCTATCAGCCTTACGGCATTGACGTTGTCGGTCTCGGCATATCCGTAGTCCTCTCCTGTTGTGCCCGACGAGGAAGAGGATCCTGCACCAGGAGGGGCTACACGGGTGTTTCTGCCATCTTGCTTGGCATTGCCATCGCTGCCGCTTAATCCGCCCAGAGTGATGGTGATGGGAACAGTCGTAATCTCATCTTCGTTTTCCGAAGGCTGATTCATGCCTGCATCTCCATTGCTGCCATCTGGATAGGGTGGCAGATCGGCATCGCTGCTGCATCCCGCGGCTAGTGCGAGGAGGAAGCAAACCCCTACCGCCATACCTGTCCTGATGGTGTTCATCCTGATGGCGTTCATCTTGATGGAGCTTATCTTACAGATGCTAAATCTTAATTTCTGCATATTCTATTTCCGTTTTTATGCTGTTTTGTAACGTTTATTCTGTTTCAAATTCATGTCTTTTTTCGAAGGCTGGTTCTATCTCAATCTTCACGTCGGTCATCACCGGCTCGTAATACTCCTTCAGGTCGTATGGCTGGTTCACGGTCTTGCTCTTGGCTCCCAGGCAATACAGGTGGTTTGCCTCGATAGGGAATTTGAACTTGTCGCCATTGGTTGTAGACTTCCTGATGTTGTCGTACCTGTGGTGCGTGCCATCCGTGTAATGCAGATAGAAGGTGGTCTCGTTCTCTGCCGAGTTCTTGCTTTTCTGCATTTTTTCCTCTGGTGTAGGCATCATGAAGTTGCTTATCATGTAGCTGTTTGCCTTCCATCCTTTCTGGGAGTCTTCAGCTCGCTTGAATATGTTCTCTGTAACATCTACGGTCCATCCGTTTGAGGGGGTGAGGTCGATGGTGCCCAACGTCTGATAAGTCAACGGTTCAGCATCTGCTGGTGCCTGCTTCTGCCTTATCAGCGTTTCGGTGGTGATGCCGGTGGCTACAACGGATAGAGAGGTGGGCTTGAAGATAACGGTGCTCACGTCTCCTGCTGCATTCGACTCCACCTGTGCCGGGATGTTTTCTACGTAAATCATCAGGCCAGCCACGTTACGGCTGGCGGTCAGCGTGCGCTGGAAGTATTTCGTCTCTTCCGTTACGAGAACGGGGGCTTCCTCTTGGGTATTCTCATCTTGCAGAATGCCGCTAAACAGCTCTGTGGTATTGAGGATACCGAGTTTGGCGCTGTTTTTTGCCTCCTCGGTGAGGGTGATTCTTGCGTCCTCCAGTTTCGTTTCGTCTTTAGTGAATTTGGGTTCTGTAAGTACTTTGTTCGTTGTGTATTTGTCATCTCTTCCTATGGCTAGAAACTGGTAGTAGTAGCCGTTCTGCAGATAGGGTACGAAGGTGTATAGATGCTGCTCGGGCATGTTCTGGTGCTCGGCAGAATAGTAGGGTTCTTTATTGTTGAATGCGTCAACGGAATAGTAACCATTCTTGGCTGCTTCCGGTCCAATAGGGGTGCAATAGGTATATGCTTCTTCTGAGGTGCCCTTCTTATCTTCGGGGCATCTGAAGACGTAGATCCTCATATCATTCACCTGCTGTGCTCCATCCCATGTATCAAGTTCTCGTGAGCCGGTAACGACACCTGCGCTTACACCCACTCTCATGTTCAACTTCACGGCATGCGAGCCGTCGGCGAGGGTATCAGGCACATCATTACTTGCGCTGCAGCTCATTAGGAGACTGGCTGCGAGGATTACATTTAAATTGTTTTTTATAGATTTTCTCATCATATTCGTCTATTCGATTTCAATGTTTGCCTATTCGATTTCAATGTTCGCCTATTCGATTTGAATGGGAATTACGTATAAAATGAATGATAAATTAAATATTGTGATGTTGGGATAGTAAGGGATGCGAGTGCCTATAGCGGGCACTGTGCATCCCTTGGATATATTTTTCTTAATACTGCCTATATTATGAGCACGTAGTAAGATTAATCACCCAGCACCAACTTGTGGATAGCCTCCCAGTTGTCGTTCACCTTCAAGATGAGGTTCTGAGATTTGCTCAAGTCTTCTGGCTCGTCAGTACCTGGCTTTGGTTTATCTGGATCTGGTTTATTTGGATCTGGATCTGGATTACTTGGATCTGGAGGTGTTGTTGTACCATTTGAAGTCTTCACACCCAAGTTGTACATGTGGTTACGAACCACGTTGAAGATAGAAGCACTTGCGTCTGTAGCTCCATTTGCTGCAACCTTATTTACATCTGATTCTGGGATAGAAACGGTCCAAGTCTTGATGATATTGTTTTCAGCATCCAAGAGTTGAAGCTCCATGGTGTTCTTACCCTCTGCGTAATTAAATGGAATAACGAAGTTGCTTCCGAATACAGAACCCTTCACAACCTGAGTCTTTACATCAGCAGGGTGATCCCAGTTGGTATCATCAGCATTCAGCAGACCGTCATGGTTATTATCACCACCAGGGAACCATGTATCCAAATCGATAGAATAGAGCACATAACCTTTGTCGCCGTTTGAGAACTTATCTGTTGTAGCAAGTGCTACACCTGTTGATGTAGAACCATTAACGTAATACTTGATAGTGCTGCCAGTTGTTGTGAATGAGCTGTTGAAGTCTTTGAAAGTCAACATATCATTCTTATCTCTTACTACGAGACGAAGGGTTGCGGCTGCTTTACCATTCACACTTGCTGGGATGTTACAGAAATAACCGAAGCTACCAGCTACCTGACGATGCAAGGTTACATCCAATCCATCCTCTTCACCAGAAGTAAGGTTGGTGATTTTCTTGTCAGCGTTGATATTCAGTTCTGCATCACCTGCGAATACTTCCTCTGCTACTTTGTTTGCCTTCAAGGTTGCAGTAATATCCTTGTAAGTACCAGTAAGGGCATCTTTACCTGCCACATTCAAATCATAGGTGTAGTCACTGTTATCGCTGTAACCTACAGCCATAACCTTGTAGTTACCTTCACCCAGTCTCTGATCACCCTTGTAAGTAAGAGTAAGCTCGCGACCATGATTGGTATACGTTGTACTTGTTTTCCAATCCTTCTTCTCGTCTTTGACAATAGCCTTCGTATCAGCGTTGTAAATCAACACGCGAACATTCTGGATAGTCTGCAAAGCCTGTGAAGAATACAATGGGCGGCCTGCACGTGTGCTCAAGCCATCACCGCTACTTGCTACCTGCAATACAATCTGCTGTACTGCCTCATTCTGACCCTCTGTGCTAACCACAGCGTCGTCACTGCTACATGCGCTGAACAGCAAGCTGCTTGCTGCAAGCGCAAAAAACATACCTTTTTTCATAAATTATAAATTTAAAAATTAAGTATAAATTAATTATCAATCCAATATCATGCCGTGAATTTCCTCCCAGTTGTCGTTCACCTTCATATAGATGGTGAAGCGATTGCGGTCGGAATCGTACACATATCTCAGCACCGTAATCTTGTTGCGCTCCATGCTTACCTTCACGTCATCAGGCGTCAACACAGAAGAACTGCTGCCTGCGCCTTCGCCACTATTCTTATAGAAATTGACATCCACCACTGACTCATCCTTCTGGAAAGAAGGAGCCAGGAAAATAGAGGTCTTGGTCTTGGCGCCAGCTTCAATTTCCGATTCATGAAAGACGCAGGTCTCTTCAGAATATAGGAAACTTGGATTTACTTTTCCATAGAGCTGGCTTACTTCAGCATCCATCAGGTGATACCCGGCAGGAAGATTCTCTGTCCATATAACCAGTTTGCCCTTGGTGCGCTCCATCTCGCTGGTATAGCAATAATGGTTTTCATCATAGACGAGGGTATCGCAAACCTGATAAACATCATCGCCCTGACTGTGCTCCGGATGCAGCAACAGCTCGTTTTTATCCAGATTGAGTTCGCCTCGCGTCTTCATACCTCCCCATACCGTAAAGACGTATTTTCCGAAAGGCATGTCGGGGTCGAAGCTTACAGGATAAGTTAATCCATCACCCTCTACTCCGAAACCTTTTTCTTCTACGATAACCTGCTGAGTGCCGTCGTCGTTGAGTCGGCTCAGACGATAGGAAAGAGACGGAACAAATGATCTAAACGACTGATTCTCATCCCGTTTCTCGTCAGGAACAGTCTGATCAACATTGAAATAATTCTTGTCTTTCACCTCGATGTTGATACGCAGAGGAGGACATTGGTCCAGATTTTCACGAACGCACGAGGTGAATGACATAGCCAGTGCCATACCATATATGATAACTTTTAATCTTGTCATACGCTGTAATTTATTCTGTGATCTCAGCCACATCCACCTTGCCTTCTTTCTCGAGTAGGATGGCAAGATTGTTGGCAGCAATCTTCGACATAGGGTAATATTTCAAAGTCGTCTCATATACCTGCTTCTGCTTTTCTGCGCTCTCTGCAATCTGTGCCACATGCAGGAACTCATCTTCGCTGAAGGCATCTGGGCGGAGCTCGTACATCTGCAGCATTTCTTCATCGGTGGTGAAGTTCTTGATGATGTAGGTGTAGGTGTATTCCACGCTACGGCTCTTCTGCAGATACTTCTTCTTGATACTGTTCCAGATAGGCAGGCGGCGGATATAGCGCTCCTGCACATCATCGTTGAAGTTGGCATATCGGGTCAGGATGTTCTTCACCATCGTGCTGTCGGCATCGCCGGCGGCCACCATCGCATCCAATACTGGCTGCCATCCTTCAGGGCGTGAACCGATACGGGCTATCTTCTTCACCTTGTCGCCATTTTCTATGTGCGCAAGCAGCCACTTCAGGGCTGAGTTGGCACGGTTGCGGGAAAGTGGGGTGTTAAACTTCAGCGGGCCGTCGGCTGACGCCAGACCATAGATGCCCAAAGAAGTGAGGGTAGCGAGGCTGTCGCTGAGCACTGGAGCTATATCGCTCAACATGTGGTCGAGCTCAGCCTGGTTGTTGCTCATCTTGAGATTGATATCATATTTATTGATAGCAAACTCAAGTCGTGCCACGCCCTTTCCTTTTCTTATCTTCGGCTTGATCTCGAAGGTATGCTTCATCCAGTTGAGATGCAGTTGCTTCTTGATTTCCGGACGGAACACATCGGCTATCTTGGTATGGCTGATGGCACGGCATTCGCCGCATCCGTCGGCAGAAGCCACTGCCACGAGGCTTCCCTTATGGAAGTTTGCAGGCAGGGTGATGGTGTCGTTATATAACACGGATAAATCTACTTTTGTGTTGGTAACTCTCTGTGCAATAGAATCGTATGGATCAGCAATGCTGTCGAGCACCCATTTACGTTCCATCTTCCTGCTGTAGATAGGCGCATCCAGCACTATAGGCTTGTATTTAGCCACGATGCTGTCGCTGTCTGTCAATACGGGTATTACGAAGAGACGGCTTCTCTTCGAGAAATAATGCTTCGGGATATGAACCTGAAGGTTGAGTGCAGCCTGATTGCCGCTATCTGGCAGGAGCATAAAGGAGTCGGGAGTACATGTAATCTTTTTATCACTTACTATGTTCTGTTTGCTGCATGAAGACATAGTCGTCAGAAGAGCCAAGCCTACACCTGCAATAGCCAGATATACTATTTTGAGTTTCATTCTATCATCCATAATGTTCTTTGTGATTAAATGATGCACTTTTTTTAAAAGATATAGACTAATGATAGCGCAGCCTTGGTAGGACCGATATAGTTATCGTTCTTCTTTTCCTGGCACTTGATGCAGGGCAAGTTAGGGCTTTGCTTGTACCAGAGGTGGGCGTATCCCACACCGATGGCTGCCTCCAGGTTCCAGTGAGGGGATAGAATCCAGTCGTAACCGTATGTTACGCCTCCGCCAGCCAAGTAGCCATCGTAGAGCTTGCTGCCAAAACCTCCGTAGAATTGAGCACCATGCAGGTGGATACCTACGAAATGTCCTTCGTACTTTTCGCACAGCCAGTATTTCATTTCTGGCTGTACCAAGAGAAGGTGCATCTTCTTGTCTTCCCTGAATGTCCAGGGGTTGTATGCTACATCTGCTTCCAGGGTTACCTGGTTGCTGATTGCCTTCTCCACGCCCATATTGAGTGTGGTTGTCGCCCAGTAGAGTCCGTTCGTCTTCAGGGCGAAATCTTGTGTGTAACCTACTGTTTTATTTCCCAAAATAACAAACAGCAAAACTGCTATCTTTTTCATTTGTCACTTACTATATTAACTATTTATCCGGTTACCCGGAATCTTACTGTTGTATTGTTGTTTAGCAATATAAAACATTGTTATTAAGCAATATAAAACATTGTTATTAAGCAATATAAACATTGTTGTAAACCAATATAAACCTATTATGACTTATCAAATGGTCCTCAACATATTTCAACCAATCCCCTTGTATATTACTTGGAGACTGATTTCTGATTGCAAAGGTATATAACTTTGTAGATACTACAAAATACCCCCCGTTTTAGAATGCTTTAACAATAATAAATGTATTTTTAGTTAAATACCTATTAAATTGAGGTAACGAGTGGATATGTGCCGGATGTTATCACAGAAGCAGTAGGTAGTGAACCTACTTATCAGATGGCGGTAGATCAGATGGCGGTAGAGGAATATGCAAATCTTTGAGCGTATTTTGAGAGTCATATTGGAGTTTTATTTACATCAGAAGAAGCCACACGGAGATTATCTGTTGATACAGACACAAAGCTGGAATTTGGCTCGGTTTGACTCAATTACTCAGTTACTCAATTACTCAGTTTCTTTCTAGACCCCTACACCTGGAACTTGGTTACAAATTGAAAGTATATTTTTTATATTATATATTTTTATATATATAAATATATAATATACTATCTATACAAGAAGAAACATACGGGCAGAATAAAACTGAGTAATTGAGTAACTGAGTAATTGAGTACGATTTTCGAGGAGTACGGATAGAAGATTTATAATGGCTTAAAGGTTTATTTAATAGTAGTTTAGGATGGATTTCTATGTTTTTCAAACAACAACTCGATATTTCTCTCTTCTTTATCTTA
>ENA-UPWO01000834-UPWO01000834.1-human-gut-metagenome-genome-assembly--contig:-NODE-834-length-15814-cov-10.064371_pt1 | contig 15814 bp, 10 predicted proteins | sample MGYA00250056_ERZ773388 | MGnify/ENA primary metagenome ERZ773388 (study PRJEB29103, sample SAMN06112004) | human gut metagenome | biome: human gut; feature: ankylosing spondylitis patient; material...
CACTTGTGCCGAAGATAGTTAGCTGGAAACGGCTTGTGAAAATAGGTAGTCGCCGACTTGAACAGAAAGCTCTGAGATGAAAGTCTCAGGGCTTTTTTGTTGCGTCTGTAGAATAACGGAGAAATTCTTTGTGGAAAGTGCTGCGGGCGGGATGCTTGACAGAACGATCGCATCGGCATACATTGAGAGTGTGATAGACGAGAAAGGCAGGATGGGTGGCGTATGAATAAATCGGAAAGGAAACGGATGCTTTGCGTCTCGCTTGCGGCGGGCGCGATACTTCTGTGTGGTGTGCTGCTCGTTCTGCTGATGCGGTATCAGCACACTTCTACAGTCCGCCCACAAGACCAATATGTGGGGCAGATTCCGGATTTTTACAGCACGGTGGATGCAGACGGCGATGGTGTGGATGACCAGACAGATATGCTCGACAATGCGCTGGCCTATGTGGATACCCGTCCAAAATACAAGAGCCGTTATTATCAGACCGGATATCCGGACGATGGCTATGGCGTGTGTACCGATGTGGTGGCTTTTGCGCTGAAAAATGCCGGATATGATCTGCAGGCGCTGGTGGACGCCGATATCCGGGAGCATCCGCAGTGGTACGATATCCGGCAGCCGGATGCCAACATTGATTTTCGCCGGGTGCGAAATCTGAAGGTGTTTTTTGCGCATCATGCGGCTGCACTGACCACGGATGTGTCCAGGACCGAGGAATGGCAGGGCGGGGATCTGGTGATTTTTGATAAGCATATCGGGATCGTTTCGGACCGGAGAAATAAAAACGGAGTGCCCTATATCATTCACCACAATGACCCCTGGCAGGCGGCTTACGAACAGGACATTCTGGAAAAACGCACCGATATCGTGGGCCATTACCGGATCTCGGAATAATACGCCAAAAGCGGCCCCGCCGCGTTGTGGATGCAACGTGACGGGGCCGCTTTGCGATATAATAATGGAGAAGAAACCGAAGAAAATTCCGATTATTCCAGACCGGCCATCTGCTTGATGGCCTTCATGGCGAAGGTCAGGGTGCGGCCCATGGCAACACCGGCCATCAGGCAGGGATAGTTGTTGGCGAAGAAGCTGCCGGACATATCACCGGTGATGTAGAGGCCTGCCATGGGCTGGTTGTTGGTGTCCAGGGCCTGGCCCTTTTCGTTGATGGCAATGCCCTGCTCGGTGGTCAGCAGAGAGGCACCCAGCCAATAGCCGTAGAAGGGAGCGGTGCGGATGGCACTCAGGCGGTAAGCAGGCTTGCCGAAGTCCTCATCGTTCTGCTTGTCGTACAGCTCGTTATAGCGCTCCACGGTAGCCAGGAAGGTGTCCTTGGCATCGCCGGTAAAGCCCATCTTGTCGGCCAGCTCCTCAATGGTATCAGCACGGAAGAAGCAGCCCTTTTCCTCAGCACTTGCAAAGGTCTTTTCCAGACCCTCCATAGTGTTTTTGCGGGTACCGGCAGAGCAGCCGATGGTGTGGAAACGCTTTGCGTCCTCCAGCATATTGGCATCACTGATCTGAGCGTAGACACGGCCCGGCTGGTGGGCAGCGGCATAAACGATGTCGTTGTAGGGGCAGCTCTCGTTGGCAAAACGCTCGCCGTTGCGGTTCACCTTCAGGAAGGGCTGGGTGCCGGGGTTGAACTGGCGGATCTCGCCGGGGAAGGCCTTGCCGCCAAAGGCACTCTCGCTGTCCACATAACCGGCGTCCACACCGGGGGCCACGATGCCGCGGTCAAACAGCATGGGAGCAGCTTCCTTGTCCAGGTTAGCACCAGCCCACACAGCGGCACGGATGCCGTAGCCCTTGTCGGCAGGGGAGTAGGAGCAGGCGGTGGTGACGCTGGTGCCCAGAGGATCCAGCTGCTGCATCATGTACGGGTTGCCGGCGTAGCCGCCGCAGGCCAGCAGAACGCCCTTGGCTGCGTTGTAGCGGATGAAGTGGTCGTCATCCATGTTCTGGGCGATAACGCCGGTGATGCGGCCCTCGGCGTTCTTTTCCAGCTTAGCCAGGCTGGTCTTAAAGTCTACGCCGTAGCCCAGCTCCTGGATGTACTGCAGCAGCAGCTCGTTGCGGGCCAGACCGGATTCCCGCTCGCTGGCCATGTAGTTGTGCTCCTCTACGGGGAACAGGTAGTCGGTGTTGTGCTCTGCATTCTCAGCAGGCCATGCAGCCTCGCTGCCGGAGGTGAAATCGCAGACCCAGCCGTACTTGTCTTCCAGGATGCTGCGCATGAAGTCGTGCATAGCGGCAGACTCGTTAATCCAGGTCTTGACCACGCGCTGGTCGCACTTGCCGGAAGCGTAGCGGGAGATCTCGCTCAGCAGCTTGGCGCGGTCGAAAGGCTCCTCACCGGCAGCCTTGGCTGCGGCGGAGTCGATGGCGCCGTACCAGTGGCGGGTGTCCTGCACGTTGCCGTTCTGCTCGATGATGCGGAAGTTCAGGCCGTTGGCGGCTGCATAGGCAGCGGCAAACATGCCGCCGTTGCCGGCGCCCACGATGAGGATGTCGGTGTCCACCGTCTCGGTGATGGCAGCCTCGTCGATGTCGGGTTCGGTGCCCAGCCAGTCGTTCTCGTCGCCGGTGGGCAGCTGAACGGAAGACACAACGGCCTCGCCCTTGGCCTGTGCATAGCAGCTCTTGGCAGCCTTCATGACGGCCTCGGAGGTGATGGTGGAGCCGGACACGCCGTCGATCTCGGCAGAACCGGCAGCCAGCAGCTGATCGCGCAGCTCGTCGGCAGCAGCAGCACCGATGGAAGCGGTCTCGCCGGAGGTGTCCACGACCACGTCGGTCACGGCGCTGTCGGAGAAGGTCATGGTGACCTTGACGGTGGAGGAAATGCCCTCGGCAGTGCCCTCATAGGTGCCGGGGATGTAGGTGCCGGTTGCACCGGAAGCGGCAGCGCTGCCGGAAGCAGCGGTGGAGGTGGAGCCGGAGGCTGCATTGCAGGCAGCCAGAGCACCGGCGGTGACACCGCTCATGGCGGCGGCAGCGGCGATCTTCAGAAAGCCTTTGCGGGAGATCTTGTTCATAGTGGTTTCCTTCTCTTTCTCTTCTTGTGTCTTTTCGTGATTTTTGGCCCTGCTCTGTGGAAAAATCTGCACAGAACCAACAAAAACAGTTTAGCATACCTGTGAAAAGTATGTCAATCAATTTGGGGGCACGGAACGCCTTAAACTTTGTTAAACATTTGGCGCAGGTACGGCCCGGTCAATGGAGAAAAATGCAGGCTCTGCGGGGATTTATGCCAAAAACAATGCACGGAAACGTTGCGCAGGTGTTGCGGGTATGTTACAATTGAGTTGCACACAGAAGCCGGCCAGCCACGACCGGCAGAACGGCAGCAAACGCTGTCACGGAAAGGGAGATTTTGGTATGAAGGTGGCAATGATCGGGCACAAGGACTTCCCGTCCCGTTCGGGTGGTGTGGAAGTCATGGTCGGCGGGCTGGCAGTCAGCATGGTCCGGCGCGGCTATGAGGTCATGGTGTACAACCGCGGCCTGCAGAAGGGGCACAATGTTTACACGACCGAGGGCGTGCAGGCCCGCCGCATCTTTACCTTTCAGAAGGCGTCGCTGAATGCCATGGTCTATTCGTTCCTGGCCACCTTTGACGCCCTGACGCGGGACTGCGATGTGATCCACTACCACGCCATCGGCCCATCGGTGCCGCTGGTGATCGCCAAGCTGTTCGGCAAGCACACGGTGTGCACCGTGCACGGGCTGAACTGGAAGGTGGACAAGTGGGGCGGCTTTGCCAGCGCCTACCTGAAGCTGGGTGAGCGGGTGGCCGCAAAGTATGCGGATGATCTGGTAGTGCTGTCGGAGAGCGAGTGGAACTATTTTCAGGAGAAGTACGATCGTACCGCCATTCTCATCCCCAATGCGGTGCAGATGCGCCAGCCGCTGCCCTGCAACCTGATTCGCGAAAAATACGGGCTGGAAGCCGGGAGCTACATTCTGTATGTGGGCCGCATCTCGCCGGAAAAGGGCCCGCTGGACCTGGTGGAGGGCTATCTGAAAGCCCACACGGACAAAAAACTGGTGCTGGCCGGCCCCTTTGCGGAGACCGAGTACTGCACCACGGTGCAGGAGAAGATCGCGGGCAACCCCAACATCATCACGACGGGCTATGTGGTGGGCGACGCGCTGCTGGAGCTGTACAGCAACTGCGCCCTGTTCGTGCTGCCCAGCCACACCGAGGGCCTTTCGCTGTCGCTGCTGGAGGCGCTGTCGCTGGGGGTGAAGTGTCTCGTGAGCGACATCCCGGAGAACACCACTGTGACCGCCGACTACGGCACCGCGTTCCGCACCGAGGGCACCGACAGTCTGGCCCGGGCACTGGAGCGGGACACCGCCCAGCCGCTGACCCCGGAGCAGAGCAAAGCGCAGCTGGACTATGTGCGGGCCAATTTTGACTATGATATCATGCTGGACCGGTATGAAGAAGTGTACCATCATGTGACCGGAGATCCGCTCAAGGCGATGCCTTCGCATGGAGGTGCGGTGTGATGGACAACGCACAAAACCCGACCGGTCCGGTCCTGACCGCGGCCGAAAGCCGCCGCCGGGTGCTGCACAACATGTGCTCGTCGCTGTTGTACAACCTGTCGGTGATCCTGTTCGGCCTGCTGCTGCCGCGGCTGTACCTCACCAGCTTCGGTTCGGAGCTCAACGGTCTGGACAGCACCATCAAGCAGATCTTTTCCTGTCTGACTCTGCTGGAAGCGGGCGTGGGCCTGGCCTCGCAGCAGGCCTATTACCTTCCGGTGGCCGTGGGCGACCGGAAAGCCATCAACGGCATTTTTTCGGCCACGCATCACTATTACCGCCGCACCGGTATCGTGTATCTGCTGGTCACGGTGGTGTTTGCGCTGCTGTACCCCCTGTGCATCAACACAGTGCTGTCCTACGGCACCGTGAGCCTGATCGTGGTGTTCTACGGCATCCCGGGCATCGTGAGCTATCTGGTGCAGGGCAAATACCGCTCCTTTATGGAAGTGGAAGGCAAAAACTATGTGATCACCTACATCACCACGGCCACCATGGCGGCGGGCAACCTGCTGCGCATGCTGGCGCTGCTGTTTACCCGCAGCATCCTGTTGGTGCAGGTGACCTACTGCGTGCCTTCGGTGTTCCAGGTGCTGGTGCTTACGGCCTATATGCGCAAAAACTATCCGTGGCTCAACGCGCACGACACCCCCAATCTGGAGGCGCTGGCCCAGCGCGGCTCGGTGCTGGTGCATCAGCTCACGAGCATCGTGTTCAACAACACCGACACGATCCTGATCTCCAGCCTGTGCGGTCTGGCGTCGGCCAGTGTGTACACCATTTATATGCTGTTTTTCTCCAACATCGAAAAGCTGTTCTACTCGATCGTCAACAGCATCAGTTTTCGGCTGGGGCAGCTGTTCTATGTGGAGCCGGAAAAGTTCAAGCGGCTGTACCGGCTGTACGATGCCCTTTACCTTTCCGCGGCCTTTGCACTGTTCACGACCGTGGCTGTGTTCCTGATGCCCATCATCGCGCTGTATACGTCCGGTGTGACCGATGCCGAGTACCTTGACACCCGCCTGCTGGTGCTGTTTACGGCGGTGGAGCTGCTGTCCAGCGCCAAGCAGCCGTTGGGGATGCTGCTGAACATCAGCGGCCGCTTTGAAGAGACCCGGCAGCAGGCCCTGATCGAGATGGGCATCAACCTGCTGGTGTCGGTGATGTCGGTGCTGCGGTTCGGCATCGCGGGCTGCCTGTTCGGCACGCTGGCGGCGCACCTGTACCGCTATACGGCGTTGATCCTTTTTACCCGGACCAAAGTGCTGGGAGAGTCGCCGGTGGGCGATTTTGTGCGGCTGGGCGTCAACGGGCTGCTCTGCTTTGTGCTGCTGTACCTGCTGGGATTTGACCGCTGCTATGGCGGCGGCTACCTGATGGTGTGCCTGAAGGGTGCGTTGTTCGGGCTGTGGGTGCTGCCGCTGTTCCTTGTGGTGAACGCGGTGCTGGACTGGCGCAATGTGGACACCCTGCGCGGGCTGCTGCACACGCTTACGATCAAAAAAGGAGCGACGGAGGAAAAACACGATGCGGAATGAAGAAACGATGTGCGAGGGCCTGCTCTCGGTCGTGATTCCGGTGTACAACATCCGGGACTATGTGGAGCGCTGTGTCCGCTCGGTGCTGGCGCAGCCGGATGTGCCGCTGGAAGTGCTCATCGTGGATGACGGCAGCACCGATGACAGCGGCGCGGTGTGTGACGCACTGGCGGCGGAGGACAGTCGGGTCACAGTGATCCACAAGCCCAACGGCGGCCTGTCGGACGCCCGCAATTACGGGCTGTGCCATGCACAGGGCGAGTATATCCTGTTCATGGACGGTGATGACTGGCTGGCAGAGAACGTTTGCCCCGGCCTGCTGCAGATGGCGCTGCAGACCCGGGCCGATGTGGTCATCGGCAAGGCGCATTTTCTGCGCGAGGAACCGGTGATGACCCGCTGGGAAGAAGCGGTGGAAAAAAACTTCACCTTTCACACAGTTTACACCGGTAAGGAGTATCTTTTGAAATGCCTGCAGACCGGTGGCCTGCGGGTGGAAGTGGGGCGGCACCTGTACCGCACCGGCTTTTTGCGGGCGAACGGCCTGCAGTTCTGCAAGGGCATCCTGCACGAGGACGAAGAGTTCACGCCGCGGGTGCTGCTGCAGGCGCAGCGGGTGGTGCTGACCGGGCAGGAGATCTACGATTACGATAACTGCCGCGTCGGTTCCATCACGCACGCGGAAGGGTTGAGCACCCGCCGTGTTCAGGACCGGCTGCGCATCTACGACAGTCTGGCGGAGATCTACCATACGGTGACCCCGCGGGCGCTGCGCCGCCGCCTGCAGGATGACCTGTGCTGGAAGTATCTGGACTGCGCGGCGCGGTTCGATTGCAGCACCCTGCCGGGCTACCGCCCGCAGCGGCTGCGGATGCTGCAGTTTGCCTGCACGCCCCGCCGCCGGGCCAAGGCAGCGCTGTTTGCCCTCTCGCCGGAGCTGTTCCGGCGGGTGATGAATCATTGACCCATTGACCAGGAAAGGCAGAAGAGCATGGCGCAACATGCAAGAATAAAACGAACGCCCCCGCCGGACGGCGCACGCCGCCGATGGTGGCAGAACCGGCTGCTGCAGCTGCTGGCGGCTTTTGTGCTGCTGTGCGGCGTGGCAGCTGCCGGACTGAAACTGTACACGGATTATACGAATAGTCATTTTCAGGTGACCTTTTACCGGGTGACCTCCAGCCATGTGTCGGAAAAGCTGCGGGTCCTGTTTTTGTCGGACCTGCACCTGCGGGAATACGGCGAGCACAACGAGGAGCTGATCCAGACCGTGCAGGAGCTGGACCCGGACCTGATCCTGCTGGGCGGTGACCTTGTCACCTTCCCGAACCCGGAGTATGAGAATATGCTTTCGCTGTGCCGCAGCCTTGCCGATGTGGCCCCGCTGTACGGGGTGCTGGGCAACCACGAAAGCGAGATGATCTACGGCGGGGTGGATGACCAGCTGGCCGAAAAATTTTCGGAGGCTGGGGTGCAGCTGCTGCGCAATGAGACCCGCACCATCCAGATCGGGGAAAACAACGTGGAGCTCATCGGGCTGGAAGGTGCCCTGAAGGACTTTTACAAATACGGTGCCAGCGACTGTGTGGAGAGCCTGAGCCGCCAGTACGACACCTTCCGCATCTGCATCAACCATGTGCCCATGGCCTTTGTGGACTACATGCAGGATGCGCCCTTTGACCTGGCGCTGGCCGGGCACACCCACGGCGGCCTGATCCGCCTGCCGGTGCTGGGGCGGCTGTACACCGCAGAGGAGGGGCTGTTCCCGGAGTATGCGGGCGGCATGTACCAGCTGGACAGCGGGGCACCCCTCATCGTGGGCTGCGGCCTGGGCGACTCCAACCAGATCCCCCGCGTATACAATCCGCCGGAGCTGGTTCTGGTGGATGTGAACTGGTACTGAGATGAACGAACTTGAAAGGAGGCCCGGAGACGTGGTGACAAAGATCAAGCAGATCTTCAAACAGGCTGTGCTGCGCTTCTGGAGCCTGCGGGTGCCGTTGATCGTGGTGTGCATCCTGCTCGCGGCACTGCTGTGCACCGCACAATATCAGGACAGCAGCCGGGTGGCCTCGGCCCAGATGACCCTGAACTACTCCGAGGCATCGCAGGGGCTCAACCCCAACCGCACCCGGTTTACGACTACCGACCTGACCTCCGACGAGGTGCTGCAGAGCACCCTGTACAACGCCGGACTGGAAGGTCAGATGACGGTGGAACAGCTGCGCAAGGCCATTACGGTGGAACCCACCGATGTGACCAACGTGAGCAGCTCGGAAAACTACATCACCACCAGCTGCAGCATCAGCCTGCAGCTGGAAGAACCCTGCCAGCACCTGACCGCAGCCACGCTGCTCCGGATCTTCTGCGGCAGCTACAAGGATTATTTCATGGAGCACTACGGTGAGAACCAGAGCGTGTTCTCCTGCACCATGCCGGATTACTTTGACACCGAGCCGTATCTGCGCCTCAAGAGCCTGACGCTGCGGGCCAACCAGCTGGACCGCTACCTCACGGCCCGTGTCAGCGAGAACAAGAGCTATCAGGACGCCACAACCGGCAACACCTTCCTGAGCCTGTCCAAGCAGATCCAGAACGTGATCAACTACGAGATCCCGCGCATCCAGGCCTATATCCTGCGGGGCGGCCTGTCGGCGGACGTTTCTTCCCTGACGGCCATGCTGCAATACAAGCTGCAGATCGAGCAGCTGGACTATCAGAAGCAGATGGCCTACTACAACTCCGACAATCTGGGCATTGGCCTGTACGATGAGAGCATGAGCGCCATCGTCATGATCCCCACGCTGGACGAGAACAGAGAGTTCTATATGTCCCGCACCAAAACGGCGCTGGACACCATGGCCAGCGACGCCGACGGTGCCCTGGCGGAGGCAACCTCCCATCAGGATGTGATCACCACCACCCAGTATGTGGTGCAGCAAATGCAGACCATGAGCGACCCGGCGGGCCTGACCACGGTGAACGCCATGCTGCAGGAACTGGAAACCACCATGGATCAGATCCAGCAGGCACTGCGGGTGACGGATGCCTCCTATATCATCTATAAGACCCAGAACTACCTGGTGTTCAACGATGCGGCCGGCTCCTTTGTGCAGCAGATCGGCCTCAAGCGGGTGATCGTGGAAATGGCAGTCTTTGTGGTGCTGTGCTTCGGCCTGTGCATGGTGCGCACCGCCCGGCAGATCCGGAAGGAGGAACAGCGTTGAAAAAGTTTGATATCCTGCGCTACCTCCGGCGGTTCTTTGCACTGGTGCTGGCCGTGACCATGGCGGGCACAGTGGTGGTGTACTGGTACTGCAAGAACAACCAGACCTACACCGCCAGTGTGAACATCAAGTACCTGCACGACGGCATCAAGGACGGCTTTGCCCCGGACGGCACCGCCATGAACGTGGACGAGATCTATTCTTCCAAGGTCATCTCGCAGGCCATGGAGAGCCTTGGGCTGCAAAGCGGCATCAACCTTGTGCGCTCCCACTGCACGGTGGAAGAGCTGATCCCGGACGACCAGAAGGCCCTGCAGGAAGCTCTCATCGACAAGGGAGAAGAGTCTACCTACTTCCCGGACGAATACAAGGTGACGCTGGTGGTGGACGGCAGCCTGGGTGCGAGCTACGCCCGCCGGGTGCTGGATGCCATCGTCAGCAGCTATTCCACCATCTACACGGAGGAATATGTGGAGCTGCCTCTGACCATGAACCCCTCCAGCGGCCTGCTGAACAGCGGCTACGACTATTACGAGTGCGTGGACGTGCTGTCGGCCGACACCACCGAAGTGCTGAACTATCTGGAGGATAAAAAGACAAACTATCCCAACTTCCGCTCTTCGGTCACGGGTTATTCCTACGAGGACCTGTACGACATCTATAAGATGCTGTACGACTACGAGATCCCGTCGCTGTACGCGAATGTGATGACCGGGCCGCAGGTGCGCAACGCCGACAAGCTGTGCCGCAACCTGACCCAGAGCATCGAGAGCAGCGTGCAGAGCGAGCAGGTGTATCAGGAGCGGGAAGCCTACCTCAGCGGCCTGATCCAGAACTACTCGGAGAAGAACCGCGACCTGATCAACTACCATTACCACAACGACGCCAACGACAGCGGCACCGACTACATCCTGAAGAACGTAGAGGCCTACGATGACAACCAGAGCAAGCAGATCACCTACGATTCGCTGATTTTGGAGTATGTGGAGATCGACAAGACCCTGCGCAGCAGCGCCATCCGCCGGGCCTACACCCAGCAGCTGCTGGACACCTTCCAGGCAGCCGGCGGGGTGGGCGGCGATGAGGCCTCCCATGCCGCGATCGAGTCGGAGATCAACAAGTACGAGCAGACGCTGGTGGACTACTACCAGATCGTGAACCAGACCAGTATGGAGCACAACCGCTCCCTGAGCGCGGACTATCTGCAGACCACCAGCTCCACTAGAGTGTGGCCCAGCATCAACACCAAGCTGTATCTGGCCATCGGCTTTGTATTCTTCTTCCTCGTGGGCTGCGCACTGGCCGTTGTGGTGGGCCGTTCCCGCGACTTTGTGGAATACTTTATGTATGTGGACAAAAAGACCGGTCTGCCCAACCGCGACCGTGTGGATGCCATGATGGCACGGCTGGAAAAGCAGGGCCTGCTGCCCAGCCACTTTACCTGCATGTGCTTCCAGTTTACCAGCCTGAACCATCTCTCGCGGGAGTATGGTTACTCGGTGGGCAACCATGTCCTGCGGGACTTTGCCGGGCTGGTGGCGGCCCTTGGCACCGAGGAGAGTTTCATCGGTTCCAACGGTGCGGGCCAGATCATGGGCTTCTTCCGGGAATGCAACGCCGTCAAGGCGGAGGCCATTCTGGAAGTGCTGGACGAGCAGATCCAGGAGTACAACAGCCTGAACCCGGATTACGCCATCGAGTACAAGGCAGCCAGTGCCACCTCGGATGACGAAAAGGAATTCAACATCCGGGATCTGCTGCGCTGCGCATTCAAGAAGCTGCGGGATGCCAATAAGCCGCAGCCGGAGACCGCACACGAGACGGTGTAAAAAAGATAAGGAGGCGGCAGTCATGCTGCAGAATCAACGGGCCTGCCAGCTCGTCCGTTCCAAAACCGGCTGTGAGCCGCTGGCACTTGCCGTGGCGTGGGGTGCCCGCACGGCGGGCCGCTGTGCCGCCGGGGTGCTGGGAGCCGTGAAGCATCAGCGCTTTTCCGACCAGCAGCTGGAGACCTTTGCCGCCCGCGCGCCGGGCATCTGCCCGAAGCCGGTGTGCGATGCCGGGGAGCCCTGCCCGCTGCCGCCGCGGGACGATGCGGTGGATGTGTCGGTGATCGTGCCGGTGCACAACGGGGAGCGCTTTTTGCGCGCCTGTCTGGACAGCATCCTGCACCAGAACACCACTCGCCGCCTGCAGGTGCTGGCGGTGGAGGACGGCTCCACCGACGGCAGCGGGGCCATTCTGGCCGAGTACGCCCGGCAGGGAGGGGTCACTGTGCTGCACCCGGAGCAGGGCGGCAGCGCGGCCCGCGCCCGCAACACCGGTCTGGCCCGGGCGGTGGGCCGCTGGGTCCTGTTTGTGGATTGCGATGACTGCCTGCTGCCGGACGCAGTGGAGACGCTGCTGGCGGCGCAGGCGCGCACCGGGGCGGATATCGTGCAGGGCGGCTGGCAGTATTGCGACGAAGCCGACACCTGCGGTGCGGTGCAGCAGTACGCAGAAGCGTGCTGCACCGGTCCCCGGCGGCTGGATGTGGTGGAGCTGCCCGGCACTCCCTGGGGCAAGCTGTACCGCCGGACCCTGTTTGAACGGGTACGGTTCCCCTCCGGATACACCTGTTTTGAGGATGCCATGATCCATTTCTGGGTCTTTCCGCGGGCGAAGTGCATTGCTTCGACAAGACCTGTGGTATATTTGTGGCGAAAAAATACAATGGGGCTCACTGCGACCTCCCAGAATACGGCCAAAGCATTGCAGGCCTACTGGGTGGCTGAAGAAATGCTGGACGGTGCGGTGCGTCTGGGCCTGCCGCAGGATGCGCTGTTTGCCTGCAACCTAATCCTGCAGCTGGCCAATTACTGCTATGTGTGTGTGGCCGGTCTGCCGGAGGCAGACCGGCAGACGGCCTTTGCCTGCTGCTGCCTGCTGTACCGCCGGTGGGCAGCGAAGCTGCCGGACCCCCGGACGCTGCCCTATGCCGTGCGGCTGGCGCAGCGGGCGCTGGAACAGGCGGACTATGGGCTATGGCAGCTGCAGGGCAGACTGTTCCAGCTGATCAACTGACCGGTTTACACCGGCACGGAAAGCGAGGTGGACCGCGTGCAGGATGTTTCCAAGATCCTGACCCGGAAATATTACGGCAAAAAAGACCCGTTCCGCAGCCGGGAGTTCCGCCAGCCCCGCTGGATGGAACTGTTGGCGGTGCTGCTGTTCACCGTGTCCGGGCTGGGCGAAGGCAAAAGCATCAATGTGGTGCTGGGCGGTCTGCCCAAGGCGGTGACGCTGGCCTTTGTGGGGCTGGCCGGGCTGGAGTTTTTCATCCGGGGCGATTTTGACCGGTTGAAAAAACTGGCCGGGCCGTCCGGGCTGTACATCCTGTATCTGGCGGTGCTTGCCGCCTGGTCCATGTTCATCTGGGTGCGCAACTTCACGGCCTTTGCCTCCATCACCCGCGGCGTGGAAAAGATCCTGTATCAGAGCATCGCCACGGTGGTGGCCATCTGCTGCGTGTACCTGTACGGGCGGTTCAGCATCGACCTGTTCACCATCGGCATCTGCTGCGCAAACCTCTTCATCCTGTTCAGCGAGGTGCCCGCCTATGGTGTGGGCGAGAGCGTGAGCTCCCTGCTCACCAGCATCCTGTCGCTGGGCAACAACACCTATGGCTATGCCGAGCGGCTGGAGATCCACGAGGTGACCTTTCTGGAGGGCATCTTTGTGCTGTACTACCTGTTCTTTTCGCCAAAAGAAACCAAGCAGCAGCGCACCCGCAACTGGGTGCTGGCGGGCTGCTCCTTCTTTTTTGTACTGGCGGGCATGAAGCGCATCCTGCTGCCGGCGCTGGTGGTCTCGGCCTTTTACATCTGGGTGCTGCGCCGCAGCCATGCCAAGGAAAAGCTGATCATGCTCACCGGCGTGGCCTGGGTGACCCTGTTCTGGGTGTATCTGTATCTGGTGCACACCGGGGCTATCTCCCGGCTGCTGAACGCTGTGGGCATCAACATGATGGGCCGCGATTACATCTGGAGCCTGGCCAAACCCTATTATCAGTTCTCGCCCACCTTCATCGGGCTGGGGTTCGAGGCGGTGGACGCCATGGTCACCCGCTTTTATGAGATCGGCCTCATTGATGTGGCCTACCCGCTGCACAACGATATCCTCAAGGTGTTCGTGGAGCTGGGGTTTCCGGGGCTGTGCTTCTGGTGCGCGTTCCTGTACCTGATCCTGCCCTGGTTCTGGACCAAACGCTACGGGCCCGAGGCCGGCATCCTGTATTTTGCCATCCTCAACCCGCTGTCCATGACCTACCTCACCGACAACACGGCCTTTTATTTCTGGTGTACCATGGGCCTGCGCATGATCCCGCTGGCGGTCTGCTGCTTTGCAAAGCCGACGAAGGACCCTGCCGCCCAAAAACAGACATGGCAGCCGCCCTCGGCGCAGGAGGTGCAGCGGCGCATCCGGGCACAGTACCGGGAGAAAGGAAGTTCTTCATGATCCACATCCTGCAGTCGGTCAGCAATATGGACCGGGGCGGCATCGAGTCGATGCTGATGAACTATTACCGGCATCTGGACCGCACGCGGTTCCAGTTCGATTTTCTGGTCAACAAGAAAAAGCCCGGCTTTTTTGATGACGAGATCCGCGCACTGGGCGGGCGCATCTTCCAGAGCCCGGGCGTAGCCCCGCAGAGCTACCCGGCCTATCTGCGCTCTATGCAGCAGCTGCTGGCCCAGCACCCGGAGATCAAGGTGCTGCACGCCCACAACGAGGCCATGCAGCTTTTTGCGCTGGAAGGCGCTAAAAAGGCGGGCCTGCCGGTGCGCATCGCCCACGCCCACAACACCCGTCTGCCCAAGGACGCCAAGCTGCCGATCAAATGGTTCTGCAAACAGTTCATTCCCGGCGCGGCCACCGATTACTGGGCCTGCGGGCGGGCGGCCGGCATCTACTACTTTGGACAGAGCGCGTGGGATGCCCGGGGCATGACCCTGCGCAACGCCATCGACCTGGACCGCTTTGGCTACCGGCCACAGGTGCGGGCAAAGCTGCGGGCAGAATATGGCCTGAACGATAAGCTGGTGGTGGGCTGTGTGGCCCGCCTGATGGCGCAGAAGAACCACACCCGCCTGCTGGACATCTTTGCGGCCCTGAAAAAGGTGCGGCCGGACAGCTGCCTGCTGCTGGTGGGCGAGGGCGAGCTGCGGGCCGAGCTGGAAGCCAAGGCCGCCCGGCTGGGCATTGCGCAGGATGTGAAGTTCCTGGGCGTGCAGAGCGACACCTCCGTCTGGTATCAGGCCATGGATGTGTTCGTGATGCCCTCGCTGTTTGAGGGCCTGCCTGTGGTGGGCATGGAAGCGCAGGCGTCCGGTCTGCCCTGCGCGTTTTCCACCGGCGTCACCGAGGAAGTCCTGCTGCGGCCGGACAGCTGCCGCATCTCGCTGGAACAGCCGGACGAAGCATGGGCCGCAGTGCTGAAGGATGCGGACCGCAATCTGCCCGACCGTGCGCAGGCGGCGGCACAGGTGCGGGCTGCCGGGTACGACATCCGGCAGGAGACCCTGCGCCTGCAGCAGCTGTACACCAGCCTGATCGCCAAAAGGGGTGCCGCACATGCCTGAGATCAGTATGATTGTTCCGGTTTATAACGTAGAGCAATATCTCCCGGCGGCACTGGACTCCCTGCGGGCCCAGACCTGCCCGGACTGGGAGGCTATTCTGGTGGACGACGGCTCCCCGGACGGCTGCGGGGCGCTGTGTGATGCGGCCGCCCGGCAGGATGCCCGCTTCCGGGTGATCCATCAGAAGAACGCCGGGGTCGGCGCGGCCCGCAATGCCGGGTTGGCTGCAGCCCGCGGCACCTATGTGCAGTTTCTGGACAGTGATGACGCACTGGAGCCCCAGATGGTGGAGGTGCTGTGCCGCACGGCCCGGCAGACGGACGCCGACCTGATTTTGTTTGGCAGTTACGATGACCGCTATGCGCCCGATGGTACCCGGGTGAGCAGCACGGAGGTCGCACCGGTGCTGGAAGGGGTGTACCGCGGCGACCCCTGCCCGCAATTGTTCCCGCAGCTGTCGGCCATGTCGCTGGTCACGCGGCAGCTGTTCCGCCGCCGCTGCATCGAAGAGGGCAGCTGCCGCTTTACCGATTACAAGATCGCGGAGGACGCGCTGTTTTTCGTGTCCTTTTACCGGCAGCACCTGCACTGTGTGGTGGGCATCCCGGAAAAGCTCTACCGCTATAAGCTGCGTGCCTCGGGGTCGGCCTCCCAGAGCTACCACCCGGAGCGGCTGGCCGATAACTTTTACCTCTCGGATGCGGTGGAAGCCGTGGCAAAGGACTGGGGCCTGAACGACGACCCCGCCTGCCGCCGGGCCGTAAACCACAGCCGGGTGCTGGACCTGCAGCTGGGCATCAAGAATGTCTGTCTGGGGCCGCTGAGCTTCCGGCAGCGCACCGCATGGCTGCGGCAGGCGTTGCGCATC
>ENA-UPWO01000850-UPWO01000850.1-human-gut-metagenome-genome-assembly--contig:-NODE-850-length-15561-cov-22.026996_pt1 | contig 15561 bp, 15 predicted proteins | sample MGYA00250056_ERZ773388 | MGnify/ENA primary metagenome ERZ773388 (study PRJEB29103, sample SAMN06112004) | human gut metagenome | biome: human gut; feature: ankylosing spondylitis patient; material...
GTGGTCATCACGATCTCCGACACGCCCGCGACCTTGGCCGGGATGACATCCATCAGCACGGTGGAGGGATAGGCCGCCGTGCCGCCGGGCACATATACGCCCGCCTTTTCAATGGGGGTATATTTCTGGCCCAGCACGATGCCGGGCTTCTCGTTGATCACAAAGTTCTTGTGCACCTGCTGGCGGTGGAAGCTCTCAATGTTGGCGGCAGCCTCCCGCAGGGTCTCGAGGAAATAGGGGTCCATATTGGCAAAGGCCTCATCGATCTCCGCCTGCGTCACCTGCAGGTCATCGATCTTTGCCCCGTCAAATTTCAGCGCGTACTCCTTCAGTGCCTCATCGCCCCGGGCGCGGACCTCGGCAATGATGCCGTCCACCACATCCTCCACGTTTTTCTCCGCGCGGATGTCCCGGTTCAGGATCTCCTCTGGCCTGAGCTCATCAAAATTATACAGCTTGATCATTTTGTTTCCTCCTGCAAGGTCTTGCGCAGCGCTTCCAGCATGGCATCCATCTCGTTGTGCTTGAACTGATAGCTGGCCTTATTGGCAATGAACCGGGCCGAGATGGGCATGAACTCGGTGACCACCCGCAGGCCGTTCTCCCGCAGGGTGGTACCGGTCTCCACGATATCCACAATGACATCGGAAAGGCCCAGAATGGGGGCCAGCTCAATGGAGCCGTTCAGCTTGATGATATCGATATCCCGCCCGATGGACGCATAGTAGCTCTTTGCAATGTTGACGAATTTGGTCGCCACCCGCACCGGGCGGCTGGGGTCATCCTTGTAATCTGCCGGGGCAGCCACGCACATCCGGCACCTGCCAAGGCCGGTATCCAGCAGCTCGTAGACATCGGCAGAGGCTTCGGTGAGGATATCCTTGCCCACGATGCCCACATCTGCCGCGCCGTGCTCAACGTAGATGGCCACATCGCTGGGCTTGACAAGGAAGTAGCGGATGCCCGCCGCAGGGTTCTCCACCACCAGCTTTCGGGTGGCGTTGTAGTCCTCGGTGCAGCCGTAGCCGATGCGGGCCAGCAGGTCATACATCTTGTCACCCAGACGGCCCTTGGGCAGGGCCACATTCAGCATGACCCGGCCCGTGCTGTTCCTCTGCACCGGCGGGGTGGGGGCGCTCAGGCGGTCCAGCTCGTCCAGATAGACCGCAAAGCCGATGGCCCCGGCCCCGGGGGTGAACTTCTGCATCAGCAGGTCGTAGCGGCCGCCCTTGAGCAGGGGCCGCGGCAGACCCTGCAGGTAGCCCTGAAAGACCAGCCCGTTGTAGTATTCCATCTCACCGGCAAGGCTCAGGTCAAGGCGGACCGCCCCGCCGGAGGCCTCCAGCGTTTTGGCCAGTGCCCGCAGCTCGGCGGCGGCGGCGCGCATCCGCTCGTTGCGGCAGGCGCTCTCTGCCTTTGTCAGCGTCTCCTCGCAGCTGCCGGAAAGCTCCAGCAGGCCGGTCAGGGCATCAGCCCCGGCGGCATCCAGCCCGGCGGCCTGCGCGGCGCGGCGCAGCTCGTGCGCATTCTTTTCCCGCAGCTTTTCCAGCAGGCCGGGGCGGGCATTCTCCGGCACGCCCAATGCATCGAACAGGCCGAACAGATAGCCCATGTGGCTGACTTCCAGCACCCACGCGGCCCCCAGCTGGGCCAGGCTCTGCGCCGCCAGCCGGACCGCCTGCTGCACCTGTGCTTCCCCCACCGCGCCCAGCATCTCAAGGCCCATCTGGGAGATCTCCTGGAAGGTGTGGCTCTCTGCCGAGGGGCGGTAGACGTTCTCATGGTAGTAATACCGCAGGGTCTCGCCGGGGGCAGGCTGGGCCGTCTTGGCAATGGACAGGGTCACGTCCGGCTTGAGCGCCAGCAGACGGCCATCCAGGTCGGTGAAGGTGATGACCTGCTCCGAGGACAAAAAGCTCCGGTTCTCCTGATAAAGCCCGTACTCCTCAAAGCGGCCCATGTGATATTTGCGGCAGCCCGCCGCCTCATACAACGCCCGCAGCGCAAAGGAGGCCCGCTCCTTGGGCTGCAAACTGTCCAGACTGAATTCCATCTCGATCTCCTCGTTCCCTCTCTGCGTATTTCCCACTTCTTTTGTTTATTTTACTTTATCAAGATAAAGTTGTAAAGCGTGAAAGTAACAGCTTTTCAGCCCTATCTTACCGTTTTTCTGTGCGTTTGTACAGAAAGGCGAAATCATTTCACCCCAGCGCCAAAACAGATGATGGAGGGCGAAAACCGGGGATGCAAAAAGGCCGCCGCCCATTGGAAAACAGGCAGCGGCCATACAGCTCGATTTTTTGTTTCTTAGCCCAGCAGCGCCAGCACACCGGCCTTGGGGCGGGCACCCACAGCCTGATTCACAAGCTTGCCGTCGCGGAACACCAGCAGGGTGGGGATGCTCATCACGCCGAACTGGGAGGCCAGCTCGGGCTGTTCATCCACATTGACCTTGCCCACCTTGACATCGGTGCGCTCCTCGGCCACCTCGTCCACGATGGGGCTCAGCATCCGGCAGGGGCCGCACCAGGTGGCCCAGAAGTCCAGCAGAACAGGCTTTGTGCTGTGCAGCACCTCGGCTTCAAAATTTTCTTTGGTAATGGTAACAACAGCCATATCGGTTCCCTCCATTTTTTATCCGCACCCTCTGCGGGGGCGGTCAGTTCCCTCAAAAGAAGGAGTGATTCTTACTTATGGCTCTAGTATACCCCAAACGACAGGATTTTTCCAGAAACAATCTGTGAACAAAAAAGGCGGCGGCCCGCCCGCTTGGGGAGAGCCGCCGCCCTGTGTTGCTCTTTGGTGTTCTCCGGGCTGTCTGGTCAGAACGATCAGGCCGTGACCCAGGCGATCGCGGTAACGGGCCACCAGCCGGTCAGGTTCAGAGCGGTGTAAACGCCAACGATCGCATTGCCGATGGACTTACCCATGTAATCGGCAGCGGCATTGATGCCCTTTGCTGCCAGATCGGTGATATTCTCGCCGTTCTTCTTGTTGTTCTTGATCCAGGTACGGGTCTGATCCAGACCCCAGATCAGGTTTGCAACAGAAATGACTGCGCCGATCGTCCAACCCACAGCAAACGGAGCGGTAAAACCGTCGCCGCCGCTGGTATAGGTCATTTCTTCTTCGTTCATCACGTTGTAGTTCGCGGGCAGCATGAGCTTCTTTTCCATAATAATACTCCTTTACAAAAGCATTTATTGCACGGTGCATCGTACACCGCAGGTTACAGAAAACAGACCCGGTATCCCACTATCCTGGCTTACAGGATCAGCAGAACAGCGCTCAGGGGAGCCAGAGCCACCACCATGGTGCTGGAAACGGCATCCCGGACAAAATTGGCTGCGGACTTGGACATATCCTCGCCGACAGCATCTGCGGCACGGCCCAGAACGGTGAAGAGGTTGCCCTCACGGTTGCTCTTCTTGTTCAGCCAGTCCTTGGAAACGGAAATACCCCAGATATAGCTGGCACCCAGCACCACAGCACCCACGACCGTAGCGGCAGTGGTTGCAAAGCCGCCAACATCGGAACCGCCCTGGGTATAGGTCATTTCTTCTTCGGAAAGCACTGCGTATTCAGCAGGCAGATTCATGTTCTTGTTCATAGGTCTCATACTCCTTTTTTGAGCAGCTTGAACCGATGGTCTTCTTTCCCAATTTACCATCCGGTTTCCAGCCTTATATTACTACACGAAACAGTTTCATGCAATGGATTTTGTGAAAAACAATCAAAAATCGGAAAGTCGCATGAAAAAACAAACGAAAGTTTGGTGAAAAGCACTGCAATAATTTTCCACTCAGCCTGCCACGCCCGCACGGTAGAGATACGGGTCGGTGGTAAAGCTGGCATAGCTGTACAGCACAAGGATCTGGTCGTAGTCGTTGGCCGCAATGAGCTGGTCCAGCCCATAGTTATAGTTGCGGAAATCCACCACGTCGATGGCCGCATAGTTGGCTGTCAGGTAGGGCACAAAGCTGTTGGCATAGCTGTCCTTAATGACCAGGATCTTTCCCTCGCCGTCACCCTCCACCCGGCTCAGGCCGTTGTTGCCGTGCAGGAACATGGCGTACTTATCATACACCCTCAGCTTGTCCAGATCGTACAGGCCGGTGGTGGTGCCCTCGGTGGGCTGGCCCGGGCCGGTGACGTTCCAGACCGTCAGGCTGTTCTGCAGGTCGTACCAGGTAATGGTGTCGGGTTCGGCATTCCAGGTGCGGGCCTTGGAGTAGTGGGTGCCGTAGAAATCCTCACAGGTCTCGGCCGTATGGGCATCCCGGTCAAAGGGGGTCAGGCCCAGCGTCTCACAGAACTGCTGGTAGGCGTAGTAGGCCCCCAGCGTTGTCCAGTGGTGGTCGGTGCGGTAGTAGAGGTATTCCTCTTTGTGCTCCGTCAGGGCGGGCAGGACATCAATGAACCGCCCGTAGGCCTCCCCCTGTGCGGCAACGCCTTCCAGAATGCCCTTCTCATCGATCTGGGGTGCCCCCGCCGGGACATTCTCAGGGTAGACCACCGAGGCCGACGGCACCAGCATGAGGTTCACCCTGCCCGGGTAGCGCTGGGCAAGGCTCTGGACGGCGGCAAGGTTCTTGGCCATCCCCTTTTCCTCATTTTTCAGGATGCTGTAATGCCGGGCAAACATCATGTGCTCCCGGCCCAGCAGGATGCCGCCGCTCTGGGTCTTTTGGAAGAGGGTGGTCTCCGCCGCGCTCTGCAGGCTGATCCACTGGTCGCGGCCAAACACCTGATCCTTGACGTATCGGGTGTAGCTGGTGAAGTAGTTGTTCAGCCCGTCGGCGGAAACCGCGGTCAGCCTGGGCCGCTGGGTCAGGGTGGTGTTTTCCAGTTCACTGTACGCGCGGTCGGGCGTGGCCATATCCAGCACGAACAGCCCGATAAAGAACAGCCCGAAGGCCACCAGTACCGGGTACCGGAACAGAGAGGGAGTTTTCTTTGTATGCTTGTCCATTCAGATCCCCTCCTCAGAAGTTGAAATACAGGAACGGGCTGTTGGTGCTGCCCACCACATACGCCGTGGAGAGCACCAGCAGCACCAGCACCGCAGCCACACGGGTCACGGTGTGCTTGCGCAGGGCGTTCCAGAGCTTTTCGATGAGCGGGGTGCAGCACAGGATGCTGACCGCCAGCAGTACGCCGTAGTTGCGCAGGAAGTAGACCGGAGACGCACCGCCCGAGGGGAGGAAGAGCTTGCGGAACAGCAGCCCGAAGCCCACCCCGGCCTCGTTGCCCACGAACATGGCCCAGCCCACCACCACAAGGAACATGGTGTAGATGTGGGGCCAGATCCTGCCTTTTTCCAGATACTTGAGCAGGAATAGCTTTTCAAGGGCCAGCAAAACAAAGTAGTACAGGCCCCAGCAGATAAAGTTCCAGTCTGCACCGTGCCAGATGCCGGTGAGCAGCTCCACCACGAACAGGTTGAAGATCTGCCGCTTCAGGCCCTTGCGGTTGCCGCCCAGCGGGATATAGACATACTCGCGGAACCAGCCGGAAAGGGTCATGTGCCAGCGCCGCCAGAACTCAGTGATGGAACGGGAGATATAGGGGAAGTTGAAGTTCTGGGGGAAATCGAAGCCCAGCATCTTGCCCATACCGATGGCCATCAGGGAGTAACCGGAAAAATCAAAGTAGAGCTGAAGCGAATAGGCAATGACACCCAGCCAGACCAGCGGCGTGGACGCATTGGCCAGGCCCACAAAGGTGGTGGAAGGGCTGTCGGCAATGCCGATGATATCCGTCCAGAGCGCGCCGACGGCATCCGCCAGCAGGACCTTTTTTGCCAGACCGAAGGTGAACAGGGTCATGCCTTCCTCGATCTGCTGTAAGCTGTAACGATGCTTGTAGACGTGCAGCTGGGCCGAGACATCCCGATACTTGACGATGGGGCCTGCAATGAGCTGGGGGAACATGACGACATAAGCGCCGAAGTCGATGATGTTGTGCTCAGTCTTTACCTCCCGGCGGTAGACATCAATGGTGTAGGAAAGGGTCTGGAAGGTATAAAAGCTGATGCCCAGCGGCAGGACGCTGATGCCCTGAATGGCCGCAAATCCGGTGCCCAGCAGGCTGTTGATGCTGCGCAGGACAAAGTTTGCGTACTTGAAGTAGAACAGCATCCCCAGGCTGGCTGCAAGGGCGACCAGCAGCAGCACCTTGCGCACGCCGGGCTTTGCGTCAAACGCTTCCAGCCCCAGGCCGCAGAGATAGTTGATGAGGATCAGGGCCAGCATGACCGGGAAGAACCGGACCTCACCCCAGCAGTAGAACACCAGGCTGCACACAAAGAGCACCGTATTCTTGAGCTTTGCGGGCGCAAGGTAATACAGCGCCAGCGTGATGGGAAGAAACCGGAACAGAAAGATGATGGTGCTGAAAACCAAGGCTTCGACCTCCTTCAAAAAAAGAGCTGCTGCAAATGCCCTCTCACACTCGCTGCGCTCGTCAGCTCTCCCTTTGGGAGAGGCGGCAGTGCGGAGCATTGACGGAGAGGGCCTGCAGCAGCCCCATTCAGTTTTATTTTACTCTCCCAGTGCGCTGTCCACCGCGCTGTCCAGATCGGCAGTGCACTCGTTGGAAGCGATGACCATGACCACGGTGTTGTCCTTGAAGGCGATCACGGCGTTCTCCACATTTTCCTGGGCCTGTGCGAACTCAGCGTAGTTGCCGTAGAACGCCACCTGATCCTGCTGGTAAGCAGTCAGCTGGTTTGCAACCTCCTCAGCCTTGCCGTCAGCAGCTTCAATGACCAGCACCATGCCGGCATCGCCGTTGTCGTTGCTCTTCACGCCCTTGTAGCTCACCACATCCTCAGCGGGCAGGTTGAAATCGTACTCAATGTTCATGGCAGCGATCTCAAACTGGTTGGAGATGGGGTTGGCATTCAGCAAGGTCTCGAAGGGTGCGTTCAGGGCATCGGTGCTGTTGTCCTCGCCCAGCGGGATGCTGGAGGCCTGGCTCAGCACAGTGGAGGCAGGCTCAGAGGACGCGGCAGAAGAAGCGGTAGAACCGGAAGAAGAACCGCAGCCGGCCAGCAGAGCACAGCTCAGGGCCAGAGAAGCAGCGGTCAGAATGATTTTAGCACGAAGTTTCATGGATTATTCCCTCTTTTATCTGTTTTACACCGGTTCGCCCACGCGGAAGAGTTTCCGACAACGAACCATTGTTATCTTACCATATCAAAGCCCGAATTGCAAACGGCAGACAGAAGATTTTACGGTTTCTTCACCAGCGCTTTGCCGCTCAGCCCGCGATCTGCTGCAGGGCGGCGATATAGTCCTCAAAGCACAGGCCGCTGGCGTTGATCTTCGCGGCGTTTTCCACGCCCACATAGCGCCAGTGCCAGGGCTCATAGGTGATCTCGGTCTTCTCCTCGGCCCCCTTGGGGTAGCGCAGGATGAACCCGTACTCCCCGGCGTGCTGGCAGAGCCAGCGGAAAGCAGCCGTGTTCTCAAAGCCCTCGTCCAGGCCGGTGTGCTCGGGGCTGTTCAGGTCTGCGGCCAGACCGCAGTTGTGCTCGGAGTAGCCCGGCGGGTTGACAACAGCGGCGGCCATTTCCTTCGCCTTGGCATCGTCATAGCCCTGCTGCTTATAATAGTTGGTCTTTTTCTCGTAGAGGCTGGTCTGGTAGGACACGCTGCGGTAGCCGCTCTGCATCCAGACGGTCACATTTTCCGCAGCAGCGGCCTTCTGCAGCTCCAGAAAGGCATTGCAGGCCACGGTCTGCAGGGTCTTGTTCACTGCGGTCTTGGAGCCGCACTCGGCGGTCTCAAAGGTGTAGTTTTCCGGCATCTTATTGGTGTGGTTCACAAGGATCATCAGCGGGTCGGCCAGCATGGCCTTCGCCTCGGCGGCGGTCAGGCCCAGCAGGTTGTCCCGGCTCTCCACGCTCTCGGCGGCGGCTTCGCTCACGGCGCTGCTCTCCGCCTTGCTGCCCGGCGCAGCCGATGGCAGACTGCCGGCCACACTATTGGCGGCGCTCCCGGCGGCATCTGCCGTGGGCACCGGGGCCTTGCGGCGGGAAAGCAGGAAGGACACACCGCCCACGGCCACGCAGACCACAAGGGTCAGCCCGGCGATGCGGCGGATGGCGCGGTTGCGTCGCCGCCGCCGGATCTCTGCCCGGGTCAGGCGGCGGCGGTGGATGGGTTGCTGCTGATTCATAAGAGACCTTCTTTCTCGGTTCGTTTTTTGTATATTATGTTTCTCCGGGGGCATCCTAAACCCGAGGTGACAGCGATGAAGATGACAGCGGAAGAATACGCGCGGCGGGTGAAACAGGTCGGCCCCCGCTCCCCCTTGGGCTCCGACTGCCTGTGGGCCTTCTGCGTGGGCGGCGGCATCTGCCTGCTGGGCGAGGTGCTGCGCGGGTGGTATCTTGGCATGGGGCTGGATGCCGAGCTTGCCGGCACCCTGACCAGCTGCACCCTCATCGTGCTGTCGGCCCTGCTGACCACGCTGGGCCTCTACCAGAAGCTTGCCGCCAGAGCCGGGGCAGGCTCGCTGGTGCCCATCACAGGCTTTGCCAATGCCGTAGTCAGCGCCGCCATCGAGTTCAAGCCCGAGGGCCGGGTCTGCGGCACCGGAGCCAAGATGTTCACCATTGCAGGGCCGGTCATCGTGTACGGCACTCTGGCCGCCGTGGTCTACGGTGGGGTGCTCTGGCTGCTGGGCGGCTGACCGCTCTGTCTACAATACGCCTGCCGGGGTGCAAAAATTGCAGTTTCCCGGCAAAGCGGATGGAGCAGAATATCGCACGAGCGCTATTATAGCACAAATCCCAAAGAAAAACAGCCCTGAAAGGGGGATTTTTTCATGGCGACCCGCCGGGGTGACACCCTGATCTTTCCAAAACCGCCTGTCATCGCCGCACACGCCTGCATCGGTGGCAAAAAGGAGGGCGAAAGCCCGCTGGCGGCAGAGTTCGATGAACTGCACAGCGACAACCGCCTCGGGCAGGCCAGCTGGGAGGCCGCTGAAATTCAGCTGCAATTACAGACGGCGCGGCTCTGCCTGAAAAAAGCCCACGCCACCGAAAAGGATGTGAGCCTCCTGCTGGCCGGAGACCTGCAGGCCCAGTGCACGGCTTCGGGCTATGCGGCCCGGGCGCTGGGCCTGCCCTTTGCGGGGCTGTTCGGGGCCTGCAGCACCATGGCCGAGGCGCTGGGTGTTGGGGCCTGCCTGTGCAGCGCCGGAATGGCAGACGGCCTGCTGGCCATGACCTCCAGCCACTTCTGCACCGCCGAGCGGCAGTTCCGCACCCCGCTTTCCTACGGAGCCGTGCGCACCCCCACCGCCCAATGGACTGCCACGGCGGCAGGGGCCTGCCTGCTCCGCCCCGCCGGGCAGGGGGTTGGCATCCGGGCCGTGACCTTTGGCCGGGTGCAGGATCTGGGCATCCGGGACATCAACAACATGGGGGCCGCCATGGCTCCTGCTGCTGCTGCAACGCTCCTGCGCTACCTCACCGACACCAACACCCAGCCGCAGGAGTTCGATGCCATCTGCACCGGCGACCTGGGCCATGTGGGCAGTCAGCTGTTCCGGGAGCTGCTGGCCGCCGAGGGCCTGCTCCTCAAGAACCATGTGGACTGCGGCTCCCTCCTCTATGATGCCGAGGGCCAGTCGGTGCACAGCGGCGCTTCGGGGCCGGGGTGCTGTGCAGCAGTGCTCTGCGGGCATCTCCTGCCCCGGCTGGAGCGGCGGGGGCAGCGCCGGGTGCTCTTTCTGGCAACAGGCGCGCTGATGAGCCAGACCACCTTTTTGCAGAAGGAGAGCATCCCCGCCATCTCACACCTGGTGGAGCTGGCGGCTCCGGAGGAACAGAACGGAGGGAACACATGAACTATTTCTGGGCATTCGTTGCAGGCGGGGCCATCTGCGTGGTGGGCCAGCTCTTTCTCGACCTGACCGCCCTGACCCCCGCCCGCATCCTGACAGGCTATGTGGTGGCGGGCGTGGTGCTCTCGGCCCTTGGGTGGTATGCGCCGCTGGCCGAGTTTGCAGGCTGCGGTGCCACCGTTCCCCTGCTGGGCTTCGGGCATCTGCTTGCCAAAGGCGTGCGCACCGCCCTTGCCGAAGAGGGAGCCATTGGCATCCTGACCGGCGGGCTGACCGCCGCGGCTGCAGGCATCGCCACCAGCCTTGTCTGCGGCGTGGTCTGTTCGCTGGTGGGCCGCAGCCACGACCAGAACTGAAGCAGAACTCTTCCTGGGACGATACACGTTTTTCGTGTATCGTCCTTTTCTGCGCCGATTCGCGTCCTCTGCATGGTATACTTTTCCAGAAAAGGAGATGATAGTCATGCGTGAGACTCTTGCAACGATCTTATGGGAGGGCTGGACCGCCCTTGTGCTCTGCACGGCGGCGGTATTCCTGCCCGGCAGCGAGGCCCTTACATATCCCGCCGTGCTCTGGCCCGGGCTGGTACTGGCAGCTGCTGTGCCTGCAGGCTGGGCGTTCTGGGCACTGGCAGAGCGGCCTGCACCCCTGCCCCCGGAACAGCTACTGGAAAAACAAAAACCCCCGTATCGGGTTCCCGATACAGAGGTTTTGTTCGTCAGTCGATCACTTGATCTGTCGTAAATCAGGCGTTCTTGTTTGCACGCTTGGCCATACGGCTGATCTTGCGAGAAGCGGTGTTCTTCTTGATGACACCCTTAGCGCGAGCCTTGTCGATCGCGGAAACAGCAGCCAGGACGGTTGCGTCCTTGTCAGCGGCATTCGCATCGATGGCAGCGTCTGCCTTCTTGACGACTGTTTTCAGGTTGGTCTTAATGGCCTTGTTGTGAGCCTGCTCTGCAGCAGCCTGCACGACGCGGTCCTTCTGAGATTTGATGTTAGGCATTCGTTCCACCTCCTTGGCTACCTATAACAGCGCACCTTATGATACCATATTTGCCGTACCAGCGCAAGCCTTTTTTGAATTTTTGTTTAGAAATTTTTCATTTTCCCATACTTCTGGTACCGTTTGGGCGGGAAAAGCGCCCAAATACGGAAATTCAGCCGGATGGGGGATGCAAAATGCGGGAAACTGACCTTGCCGATGAACTGTTCGGCCAGCCGGGCAAAACCGCCCTGCCCGCCGGGGTGCGCGTGGCAACGGCCCGTCAGGGCGGCGTGACGATCACCCGGGTAGAGATTTCTCGGGAGGGGCTGGCGCGGCCGCGGGGCCGATATGTGACACTGGAGGTCCCCAGCGTGAGCCTGCTGGACGAGCGGGACAGCGCCGTGATCGAAGCCGCCGCCGCAGAGCTGCGGCCCCTGCTGCCGCCCGAAGGTCCGGTGCTGGTGCTGGGGGTGGGCAACCGCCGGGTCACGGCGGATGCTCTGGGTCCCCGCACGGTGCAGAAGGTGTTCGTGACCATGGGGCCGCGCACCGTACCGGTGCAGGGCATCCGTCCGGTGGCGGCCGTGGCTCCGGGGGTATCGGCGGCCACCGGCCTGAGCTTACAGCAGCTGGCCGGGGCGCTGGTGCGGGAGCTGCGCCCTGCCGCCCTGCTCTGCGTGGACAGCCTTTGCTCTGCCGAGCCGGAGCGGCTGGGCCGGACGCTCCAGTTTTCAGACACCGGGCTCCACCCGGCCCAGCCCGACCACTCCCGGCATCTGGATGCCGCCCGGCTGGGTGTGCCTGTCCTTGCGGCGGGCATCCCCACTCTGATGCAGGCCGAGGAGGGCCGGGATCTGGTCGTCACGCCCCGGGATCTGGACGGGGTCATCGCCCACGGCGCGGCCCTGCTGGGGGCTGCCATCAACCGGGCCCTGCAGCCAAAGCTGAGTGTGGCGCAGTTGTGCTGGCTGGTGGGGTAACCCTCTCGGTCTCGCCTTCGCTTGCCTGCTCCCCTGATAGGGGGGCCAGATTTATGCTGCTGCCGGCCTGCCCCTCCTACTGGGAGAGGCAGCAATCCGTTCGCATTGACGGAGCGGTTCTCTCATATCTATTTTGCAGAAGGGGGTGAGGTTCCATGCGCAGGCGGGAAATGGCGGGGTGCGGGCACACCCTGCCTTTTGCGGCGGCGGCAGGCCTTGCGCTGGGGCTTGCGCTGTTTGCGCACCAGCTGCTCCTCACGCTGGCAGCGGTGGTCATCGGGCCGCTGCCAGCCGTGCAGACCGCCCTCTATCTGAGCCGGGAGGATCTCTCCGGGGCCGCCGCACAGGCCGTGAGCGAACCCGCGCAGGAAACACAGGCAGAGCCTGCACAGGAGGCTCCCGCCCTGCCTGCCGGTGACATCGAAGCCTACCTTGTCCCATTGGAAGGCGATGATGCCCGCCCGGAGGGAGCCGGTGCCATCCTGGAAAAGAACTATCCGCAGGGCAGCGGGGAGAAATACATTCCCTGCGGCAGCGGCAGCATCAAGAACAACACCAGCGTCTCCAGCGCCGACATTGCCGCCGAGATCACCAACCCGCTCCCCTTTGCGGTGGAGTGGAACAGCCCCGACCCGCAGATCCTCATCATGCACACCCATGCCACTGAGGATTACCGGCTCTCAGCAGGGCTGTGGTACCGCCCGGGGGACGGTTCCCGCACCACCGACCGGGACCTCAACATGTGCGCCGTGGGCCGGGTGATGGCGGACACCCTCAATGCCGCCGGGCTCAACACCCTGCACGATGAGACCCTGAACGATTACCCCAGCTACACCGGCAGCTACGCCAACAGCCGCGCGGTGGTGCAGCAATACTTATCGCAGTATCCCAGCATCAAGATCGTGCTGGATGTCCACCGGGATGCCATCGAGACTGAGAACGGCTCCCGCATGGCCCCGGTGTGCACCGTCAACGGGCGGCAGGCAGCGCAGGTGATGATCATCTGCGGATGCGACAACGGCACCACGGTCAGCCTGCCCAACTACCGGCTCAACCTCCGCTTTGCCGCTGCCTGGGAAACCGCCATGGAGGGCCTGTACCCCGGCTTCACCCGCCCGGTCCTGTTCAGCTACCGGTTCTACAATCAGGATCTGACCACCGGCAGCCTGCTCATAGAGATCGGCGGGCACGGCAACAACCTGAACGAGGCCCTCTACGCCGGTCAGCTTGCCGCCCAAGGGTTGATTTCAGCATTAAAACAGTAAAACCTCCCAGTCCGCATCTGCTTCTTCGGCAAGTACGACCTGCCCTCTTTGCCAAGGGCTCCCCTATCGGGGGAGCTGGCGAGCGAATGCGAGACTGAGAGGTTTATTTTTTTCTGCTTATTCGTATACGATGCAGCCCAGGATCTGCTTGCCCAGCCGAAGGATCTTCTCGTTCTGCTCCCGCACGGCATCGGTGCGGGTGACCGTGCAGTCGGCAGCCAGCACAATGGCATCGGCAGCCACCACATGGGGCACGGTGGCAGCGGCCTTGAGGATGCTCTCGGCGGCGGTCACGCTCTGGCCGCGCAGGGGTTCCGTGGCCTGCAGGGCAGCGGCCAGTGCTTCCAGCTGGTCCGCAGGCAGATCGCCGGTGACCAGAATATTCTTCGCCTCCGGAGCGCGGCTGCGGATGGTCTGAGCCATCAGGCAGAGCATCTCAGCGTCCGCGCTGCCATCGGGGCGGCCCTCCATCTGATAGAGCTTTGCATCCAGCTTTCCGGCTTTCTTGGTGCGGTCGCTGGCCAGCGCGCCCAGCACGGGCAGGCCGGTGGAGCGGTTCAGCTCGCTGGCCGAGTAGACCATGCCGTCCAGCAGGAACTTGACCACGACCACGCCGCAGGCAAGCACACCGCCCAGCAGGAAGCCAATGAGCAGGTACTTTGCCACCGAGGAGGCAGCGCCGCCGCCCAGTGCGGGCTCCTCCGCACTCTCCCAAGTACTCTTAGCAGAAGCCAGATTGTCATCCAGCGCCTGACGGGCACTCTGCAGTTCCACCAGCTGGCTCTGCAGATTCTGAACATCTTCATTGCTCGTCTGCTGCAACGCACGCAGTTCCGTGGAGACCCCCTGTGTCACGCTCTGATCAATCACGCGTACACTGTGGCTGCACACAGCAGCTGCCGCTTTATCATGGATCAGATCCAGACGACCCAGCAGCGCGTTCAGAATTTTCTCTGCGGTCTGCTGATCTGCAGCATACGCCTGCAAGGTCATCACGCCGTTATACTCGCCACTGTCGTTCTGGGAAAGTTCTACCGTGACCACGCCCTTCAGGTAGCGCACATCTACCCCTACGGCATCAGCGGCAGCATTCATGGAGTCACCGCTGACCAGCTGTTTCTGATATGCAGCCAGCAACGCACCGGTCGGGTCAACATTCTGATACGCAGAACCCGGCTGGATTTTGTAGCCGCTGTCAATATAAAGGTCAGCCTGCGCCGTCCAGACATTATAAACATCCAGATTTTTTAGCAGCGACTTTTCTGCATAGTCCTGTGCCTGTTTCAGTGCTTCCTGCACACTAGACTGCGCATCCTCGTTGCTCTTCGCCGTCAGCTCGTACTGCTGCACAGCAAACTCATAATCCTTCTCTTTCTGCTGATACTCAGCCAGAGCCTCTTCATAAGCAACCTGATCTTCTGCCGAAACAGCGCCGCCGCGCAGGATCTTTACCCCGGCAAGGCCGCCAGCGATCACAGCACAGACAACCGCGGTCAGCAGGATGGGCTTGAGCTTGTGCAGAAGGGTCACCATGAGCGCGACGAGGTCGATCTCTTCCTCATCCTGTGCGCCGGTGGGGTAAGTGGTTTGATTTTCGTTCATGCTCTACTCCTCAGGACAAAGCCAATCTTCATGTTTGTTCCGTTTTGTGCAATGCACATACTATAACAGGATAAATAATAGCATCCTTTCCGTCAGAATTCAACCGTTTTTCCGCAAAAAGCCGATTGACAAACCGGTGCTGCTGTGCTATTTTTAGAATCACTGAAAAGCAAGGATCGGGAAAAGTAACGCATCCAGGACGCTCCAGAGAGTGCGGCAGCAGCTGAGAGCCGCGTGCGGGCCAGTGCGCGAACGAACACCCGGGAGCTGCAAACTGAACACGGCATTCCGCCGCCAGTAGGTGCGCCGCAAAGCCCAGCGTTACCAGGGCAGCGCTTATTGGAGCGCGCGAGCGACCGGACACTTCCGGTAATTCAGGTGGCACCGCGGACATTACAAGACAGCTTGTTCGCCCTGAAAATTCAGGGCAAAGCTGTCTTTTTATTTTTATATCGGAGGAAAGAAAGATGGAACGTACTGAGATCGTCTCGCTGTACAAGAACACTCCCGCCGACGGCACGGTGGTCACCGTGTGCGGCTGGGCCAAGAACATCCGTGATTCCAAGAACATCGGCTTCATCGCCCTGTCGGACGGCGGCTGCTTCAAGACCCTGCAGGTCGTGCTGGAGGCAGGCAAGCTGGCAAACTACGAGGAGGTCATCCACACCGGCCTGTACAGCAGCCTGCGCATCGTGGGCCGCATCGTCCTGACCCCGCAGGCAAAGCAGCCCTTTGAGCTGAATGCCGACAGCGTGGAGATCCTGGGCGACTGCCCCGCAGACGAGTACCCCCTGCAGAAAAAGAAGATGAGCATGGAGTATCTGCGCACCATGCCCACCCTGCGCCCCCGCACCAACACCTTCAA
>ENA-UPWO01000851-UPWO01000851.1-human-gut-metagenome-genome-assembly--contig:-NODE-851-length-15553-cov-164.889700_pt1 | contig 15553 bp, 8 predicted proteins | sample MGYA00250056_ERZ773388 | MGnify/ENA primary metagenome ERZ773388 (study PRJEB29103, sample SAMN06112004) | human gut metagenome | biome: human gut; feature: ankylosing spondylitis patient; material...
TTGGTATAGCTCTTGCCCAGGTTGATGCGTACACCTGCCAGTGCATTGAAGTACCAGTCAGGGTTATCTGCCTTCTTAGAGTTGTACTTGTCTGAAATCATGTTGGCATTGCCTTCGAGCATGATGCTCACAGCCTTGCTTACCTTGAATTCCAGGTCGATACCAGCTCTGCCGTAAGGGCGAACCTTCTTTCCCTGCCAGAGATATTCCAGCAGATAGTTGCTCTGATTCTTGATGTTGGCAGCCAGGTCGTTTACCTCCTGGTTAGCTCCTGCCCAGTTGATACCACCACCTACGAAGACAGTAGCGTTGAACACGCGGTTCGGGTTCCAGCCACAGAAGAGGTTAGAGAGGTTGAACATAAAGTCCACACCCGGAGCTACATATTTCCATTTGTAGCTGGCGGTATACGGAGTACCGTCCTTGGTAGCCTTGTATCCGTTCCATCCGCCCTTACTCCAGATACCGTTTATCTGACCACGGAGTCCGAAAACAGGAGAGAACTGGTAGCCGATGGCACCCTGAAAGTTAGGAGAAAGCAAGTCTGAGAAGCTTGCCTCACCTAAAGTATATTGCCCACCAGCCTGAACATCCAGGAACCAGTGACGCTTAAACTGATATTCGTTTCCATCCTTGTCTGTGTAGGATGCTTGCGCCATAGCGGCTGTAGAGCCGATGGCTAGCATGGCCATTGCCATGAACAGTTTAATTGATTTCATAACTTTCTACATTAAATTTTATTTCTTTACGAATTTCTTTCCATTCACAATGTAGATACCAGAACGGTTCATCTGCTTTACCTTACGTCCCTGGACATCATAGATTACATTGTTCTTCTCAGTAGAATTCACAACATGTTCGATACCAGTAGCCTTATCATTGTCTACTTCGATTGTAATCGTCATTCTTGGGTTTGTATGACAGTCATTGGCTTGGGTTGTGGTCTTGTCCTCAAGGAACTTTCCAAAGTTTGTATCTCCGAAGGTTCCCTGCAAAATTACTATAGCGTAAAGATCGGCTTTCAATTCACCTTCTCTTAGCGGTGTATCAAAGACTAACAGCAATGTCGGCGTTGTCGGATCTTCTGGATCTACATAGCTTTCAAAGTGTCCTGTACGAATCGTCTTGTTGTTGTCGTAAACTGCAAGTCTCACTTCTCTATCAGGATTAGCAACCAAGCCAACATAGTATCCAATGTTTTTAATCATAAATCCATTCAATGCAACATCCTTGACAAAACCTGATATGTCAGGCAACATCTGGTATATTGAATAATCTGATTTAAGATTTGGATCTTCAGGAGAGCCGCCCTTTCCTATCGTAAAGCTTTCCTTGATAGCTTGTGTCTTTACTTCCTTATTATTCTTTTCATAATGGAAGGTTCCTTCTGGGATTACCAGCTGATAGCTAGCCTTTGCCAGGTCAGTCAACGCAACAGTAAACTGATTGTCTTTTCCTGTTACCGGAGTAAAGGTAACGTCTTTTACACGCTCCCCCTTCTCATTAGCAATATAGGCATCAGCATCACTCATTACTGTAACATGAGTCAACTCATCGAAAGAAAGAGTCAGGAGATCGGCATTGCTTCCTACTATTGCAGGTGTCAACTTGTAAGCTGTCTCTACGGTCTTGATAGCAGCAGCCGGTTTTTCAACCTCAACGAATGCGAAGGCACTGGTCAGACTGCTTTGCCAATATGGAGCAGCAACATCTGCTTCTGTCTGATATTTCTTGTCTGCATGATTGCACAAAGCATAAGCAACGCTAGAGCTTCCCGTTACAGATGGATAAGATCCCTTGAATGAGAAAGTACCCAATGCTTTGTCTGCATCAAAGACATCACCCGATTCGAGTTGTACAGCAGAGCCATCCAGTTTGGCAATTGTAAGTTTGCTTACTTCTGCACCTGCATCAGCTGTCACTCCATTGACATTCAGCATATTGTCATCAGCATCACCCAAGGTGAAGACTCCACTATGGTCTAACGCCTCAAACGCAGAAGCTTCATCAATATTGTCTACTAACAGAACCTGATTGTCACTTACGGCAAGATACTTTCGTTCATTCTTCTTATTTACACTGGCTATCTTATACCACTTCTTGTTCTCTGGAAGAAGAACATCAGTTTCATTATAATAAGCATCAATAGCAGCCTTGAATTCTGCATCTGTTGATGCCTCATTCCCGACAACTTCGTTCAAAGCGACATAAGCGGCACTGGTAACCTTAGGATAGCCCACCGAATTATTCTGCAACAATTTCAGAGCTTTCAAATATGCGGCAGAACCGACAACAACATATTCTACATCAAAAGCCTTATTGTAGCGTTCCCATTCGGCATCGCCCTTCTTGTCGTTGCAAACTACATTAGCAGGCACAATAAGTTTATAAGTACCCATCTTTGAGATAGCACCTGCAGCGCCCTGTATTTCAAAATTAACTTTCGTATCAGATGCCTTGACAGCCTTTGCTGTCAGATAGTCGTTACCATCTTTCAGTAATTTCACGCTGGCAGCCTCATCTACATATCCAACCTTCTCTCCGAAGTCTACGGCAATAGTAAGAGGTAAAGTTTCAATGGTTCCCGCTGCAGGAGTAATCGAAACAGGACTAAAAGGAGCCTTGATGACAAAAGAGAATTTCATTTCCTTGTTCTCAAAGCCTTCCTTATCAACAAAACTCTTTGCAGGAACCGTAAGTATATATGTACCATTCTTTGCTATCTGGCTAGCAGCAGATAAGGTCACCACATTGTCTTTTACAGTAGCAGAAAGCGTTTCGCTGCTCGTTCCATCAGAGAGTGTGATTTTGGATGCATCTTTAACCAGCATGTTGCGGTCGAATGTAAGATGCATGTTTTCAAAGTACTCTAAAACACTGCCATTCTCCAAATCACCCGTAGCTGTCAGAATGGTAGACGGCATGGTATAGAGTACCGTAATCTTTTTTAATTGAGCATTCGAAAAACTGTTTTTGTATATTAAGTCATGGATATCCTGCTTTTTATCATTAATCCATGTCTTGTACCCATCTTCCTGACTTCCTAATTCATCGTCTGTCACTCGAAGATCACCTACAGTACTACCTTCGGAGAAAGATACTCTGTCAAGACGTCCGATAGCAGGTGCATGCACTTTCATCAAAGCCTGCTGACTGACTTTGAGATAATAGGAGATATCATGAATATAGATGTTAGTAAAGTTAACGATGGCTGTACCCAATCCCTGATTACCCCACTCAAAATCAATAGTAATGTCGCCATTAGAGAAAACATTATCAGTAACGGGAACTTCATTACTATTACCTTCAGGTGGAGTTATGGAAGGAGTAAGGCTGAGTGGCTGACTGAAATCAAATACAGCAGTGCGCTGTATCTGAGCCCAACCGGGTGCAGACACACAAGCCAGTAATATGACAAACAATGATTTCTTCATAATAGGTAAGTTTAAATGTTTTATTAGCGCATGTTCATATCTATTTCGTCAGTAGCCGTCTTTACACACAGTTTCCAAGTGCCGTCTACTTTCACCGGATTGAACATATAAGCTGTCTTTGCCGGTTCAGCGGTTCCAGCCTGTTTTGCCGTTGCAAAGGTAACATCATATTTCACATCATTGCAGCCTTGCAACTGGAATGAGTAATATACGCGTGTATAATCCAATACAGGGAACATCTTAAACTTGTTAAGATATCTTTGTCTTGTTTCTTCTGTGAGAGGTTTCACTTCTTGCGTAGAATCGGTATATTCATGCAAATTGGCAAGCACTGCGTTATAATCCTTTGCCTTGAGCTGCGCCATGGCATCATCACAAAGTTTCAACATAGCAGCCGTATCTTCTTCAGTCAATTCGCTTCTGAATTCATCAACCTGCTGTTCGCGACTTTTCTTTTTCTCACCGCATGAGCATAATGAGAAGACCAATATAGCCAAGAGAGAATATAATATAGTTTTTTTCATACCCGTCACATTTTTAAATAAAAAGAGGGTGCGCCGCTCTTTTAGGCACACCCTCTAATTAGAGCTTAATTATTAATTTTCTTTTCAATAAATGTCTTAATCACCAATTGTACCCTTGATAGTGAACTCAACCTTAGTAGTAAACTCACCCCACTCGTAAGCGATAGTGATAGGAACTCTTACCTTGAAGGTCTCTACGTTACCACCATTGTTGTAGTACCAGATAGTACCGAACTTAGCCTTATTAGCCTCCATAAAGGTTGCCAAAGCAGCATTCTGACTTTCAGAGTTGTAAGAAGTCAAATCGTTGGTGTAAGTTACCTTACCCTTAGTCTTAGAATCTGTAGCAACACCACTTATATTACCGCATCTGAGTTCAACCTGGCCACTAATCTGATCCATTGTAGTCCAATGACCGCCGCCAAGAGTTGTCTCAACGTTAGCAGGTGTAGTATCGATAGTGATAGACTTCACATTGTAGTAACCCCAGAACCAGAGGTGGTCACCCCACATATTACTCTGGTTAGCTACACAACCTGCCTCAGACTCTTCTTCAGTATTCCAACCACGCCAGTCGTACAACTTGAAGAGATCAAGAGCGTAGATAACGTTACCATTGGTGTTAGCATCGATACGTGGCTCTGTAGCAACATCAATCAAGTTGATTGGACGCTCCCAAGCTGTCAGGAAGATACCATCCTTAACAAACTCAGCTACACCACAAGTATTCTCAGTTACAACACCTACCCAAGAGCGGAGCTCCTTCTGGATATTAGCATTTGCTGGTGCATAACCAATCGCATTCAAGACAGCCTTTGTTGTTTCATTCTTTATCAATGTAATCTCACTAGTAGCAGGATCCAATGTTGCAATTTTAACATAAGAAGTACCCTTTACTGCATAGAGATCTTCATTCATGAATGCACCATCTGCGTAGTCAATAGCACAACCCTCAAGAGTTTCCTGCAACTTAGCCTTGCTGAATACGTGAGAGTCGCCAGTGATATACTTGCAGAACAACTTGTTCCACTTGGTATCAGCAGCACTGCTCTGTGGAGTGATTGTATAACCACCAACTACAACAGGCTCAGGAACGAAGTAATACTTGTGAGGACCTACTAACTTAGCAACATTACCCTTCAAAGTAGAAGTAACCTTGCGGCTAATACCTAAGATATCGCCACCATCTGTAGGCTCCTTAACATCGAAGATAACAGCTTCCTTACCATTTTCAGAACCATTAAGTCCCTTCCAGTACTCAGGAATCAACTCACCGAATGTCTGGTTATTATTGGCACGTAACAAGTTGTAAGTCAACTTAACATAGATGTAAGGATACTTAGCCTTTGCATTACCAATGTAACGTACATAGCGAGTTACAGTAACAGGATTAACCTGATCATGAGTCAACTTCTCAAGATCTGCAGCAGTTAAGTGCCACTTGAAGACATGGTTAGTTGTACCCTCTGTATTAGCGAAGTACTCAATATTACCAAGATCATCAGCAGCGTCGTATGTACCACCCTTCTCAGGAGCAGCCTTGAACATCTTCAGATCCAAAGTATTATTACCAGCAGCATCAGAACCGTATATGCCCTTAGAATCAATAGTATACTGCTCATCGAAGTCCTTCTTTGTCATATTCTCAAGACCCTCTGTCAATACAGTTGCAGAGAACTGAGCCCATGTAGTCTTCAAATCATCAATATCATTGCAGAGATCGAACTTAGCATCCTTTGTCAACAAATCAATTGCCTTATTAGGAGCAACCTCTGGGTTCTGGCGTGTAATGTGAATCAAGATGTAACCATCCAAAACCACCTTATCACCACGCTTAACGAGTACCTGAACCAATGGCTCACGGTCGATAGAAGTAGCAGACTCAGAAGTAGGATTACCCTCTGCATCAACATTCCATGCACGGAGAATACCAGCATCTTTGTTAACCCACTTAGCATAACGGCTATCAATTGTAGCGTTACCGTCTACCTTGTATTCAACGAGGTTGAACTGATAAGTCAAGCCCCAATCCTTACCTTCTTCTAATGACATCTCCTTCAGGTTAACACCAAGTTTATTAGGAGTACCAGGAGTAAACTGCTTAACATCCTCTACCAACATATGGAGTCCGAGGTAGCTTGCAATATCAATACCCTCTGCGCTGTTATAGTAAAGTTCGAGAGCTGCACCTGCTGGATCTGCCAAAGCCTCCTGAGGTGAGTCATAAACGTGAACCTGAGCAGCAGCATCAGCAGCAGTTGTACCGAATGTATTAGCAGTAGGAATACCCTTTTCGTCACCCATACGGGTATTAGGCAGACCTAATCCAGCATAATGAGGTTTCAATCTCCAGTACAAAGCCTCGAGGTAAGCCTTCTGTGGCTGAATCAGAGCATAATCAGAAGTAACCTTGCCTTCAGCTACTGTACTTGCAGCAGTCTTAGCCTGCAAAGCAACGGTATTAGCTGTCTCATTCTTATCTTTAACAGTTGGGAATGGTTCCAACTTTTCAGGATGCTGAATCTTCAAACCTGCTGTAACAATACCATTAGAAGTATTGAAGAGAGCCTTACCTGCATCGTTCGTCTCTGGAGAAGTAATATCGCCAAGATCTGAAGCAGTAGCACGAGTATGATAATTCAAGATTGTTGGCTCAAGAAGATTGAAGCCCACAATATCCTCGTATGCCATATCAGCATTTGATGGATTCATGTGATACTTAACACCCCAAGCAGGACCATAATTAAATTCTGTTGTAACCGCAGGAACTGGACGATTAGCCAATCTATCAGGCAAATAGTTATCGAGACCTGTGACAGTCTTAGCTGGAGAACCAGGGCCAGCAGTAAGCAAGCGGCTTTCACCTCCAAGTCCTGTTTTATGTGTCAAGTAATCACCATGCAAGTAGTCATAAGTCAAAGTCTCAATACCATCCAAGTAGAGATTTGGCATGAATACCAAGCCTGTCAAATCACCAGTAAGCGAAATAACGACCTTTTCACCAGAAATACCCTTAACACCTGTGAGGATCAAGTTTTGCTTATCCAAAGTAGCGGTAATAGAGTTTGGAGTTTCTGAAACAAACTGAACGTCACTGCGTCTTACCTTCTTGCCATCCTTGTAGATATCGAAGTAACCAGATTCTGCATCAGGAACATAGTACTCATAAGATGCTGCGGATGCGCTTGTGCCTGCATCACCCTTGTCACCCTTGACGCCTTGATCGCCCTTGTCACCCTTGACGCCTTGATCGCCCTTGTCGCCCTTGACGCCTTGATCGCCCTTCTCGCCTTTCTCGCCCTGAGGACCACGAGCCAAGTTGTCTGTCTTTTTACCATTCTCATACCAGTAACCATCGGCACCGATAGTCCATGCAGTACCAGGAGCGCCATCCTTACCATTTGAAATAGTGACTGATTTTCCATCACTGAGCTTTACAGTAATACCATCACTAGTTTCTGTTACTCCGGTAACAAGACCACCACCCTTAATCAAATTCTGAATGGTCTCAATTGCTTTTGCATTAGAATCAATCTGCTGTTGCAAATTACTAATGTCATCATCGTAGTCCTTACAAGAAGTAAATGTGCTTACCGAGGCAATTGTCAATGCACCCATAAGCAGCGCGCTAAAATACTTTCTTTTCATACGGTAATAATTTATAAAGTTATACGATTTTCCTAGCCTTTCGGCAGGAAGTTATTAATTAATTCTCTATATCGAATTAAGAGTTCCGTTTGATGAAAAGAGTCTGCACTCTTAGAAAAGTTCTTCGTTCTCTTTCAAAGGTTCTCTTAGAAAAGTTATTTTATCGTTCTTATATATCGTGGCTTTTATCGCCACTCAGTTCTTATTGTTTTTGTGATATCTCCAGCCAGGAGATTTTTCATGTTGCAAATATAAGTATATTTTTCGAAACTTGCAAGTTTTTGAGCATTTTTTTTTCAAAAAAGGCTAATTTTCTTATGTTTTTTATAAAATAGCCCCCATTTTGGGCTTCTAACCCGTCCATTTTCCCTGTTTTTCTCCATTTTGCCGATATAAAACCTACACCTTATTATATATAGGGGAGATTGGCGGTCCTACACCTTATTATATATAGGGACCATCTAGATACGAATGTATGAGTATCTACCAGAAATGTTGTTTTCTGCAGATTACCGAAAAAAATCCGTTTTTCTTTGGTATTATTCCCAAATAGTTGTATCTTTGCACAAAATTACAAGTAATACTGGAGATATGAAGCAAGATACTAAAAGAATACCTTATGGACGCAATGACTTCGTACAAATCATAGAGCAAAACAATTACTATGTGGACAAGACGATGTATTTGCCAGCATTGGAAGATGAGGCGGTAAACCTCTTCTTTATCCGTCCTCGCCGTTTTGGCAAGAGCGTATTCATCAGTATGCTCCAAGCTTATTATGATTGTAACATGAAGGATAAGTTCAAGGATCTGTTCGGCAATCTGTGGATTGGCATGAATCCTACTCCCCTTCAAGGCAAATATCTGGTTCTCTATCTTGATTTTTCGCAAGTAGGCGGACGTATCGACCAGCTGGAAGACAAGTTTAACCGTTATTGCAAAGTGAAGCTGGATAGTTTTGTGGATGTCTACCGTCAATACTATTCGGAGGATTTTGTAAAGAAGGTCTTCGAGGCGGAAGACGCCGTAGACAAGTTGATACTTATCAACGACGAATCGAAGAAGCTGAATCTTCGTACCTATCTCATCATTGACGAATATGACAACTTCACCAATACGGTGCTCAACGAGCAGGGTGAAGGAGTGTATCGTGCCATTACCCATGCTGAGGGTTTCTATCGTGATATCTTCAAGAAATTCAAAGGTTCGTTTGAACGTATCTTCATGACGGGTGTGAGTCCTGTGACGCTCGATGACGTGACCAGCGGTTTCAACATCGGATGGCATATATCCACCAAGAAGCAATTCAACCAGATGTTAGGCTTTTCTACAGAAGATGTCTATCAGATGTTCAACTATTATAAGGAAAAGGGCGAAATTGCAGCCAATGCCAACATTGATGACATTGTTAACGAGATGAAACCCTGGTATGATAACTATTGCTTCTCGAAGAGTGCCTTGACATCTCAAAGTAAGATCTTCAACTGCGATATGGTGTTTTATTATCTGCGCAACTATCTGAGCTCTGGCAAGGGACCTGAAGAGATGATAGACCCTAACACCAAGACCGACTATAACAAGATGAAAAAGCTCATCCAGCTCGACAAGCTAGATGGCGACCGAAAGGGCGTGATTCGCACGATTGCCGAGAAAGGAGAGATTGTGACTACACTCTATGACACCTTCCCTGCAAGAATGATAACAGACCCGCAGGTATTTCCAAGCCTGCTGTTTTATTATGGCATGCTTACCATCAAGGCTACGAGAGGAGCAAAGCTTATACTCGGAATTCCGAACAACAATGTGCGCAAGCAATATTATGAATATCTGATAGAACTCATGGATGCAAAAGCCTATGTCAATGTAAACAAGCTTACTGACTATTACTACGACATGGCATATGAAGGCAAGTGGCATGAAGCCTTGCAATACATGGCAGATTCTTATGCCAAGATTTCTTCCGTGCGTGACGGAATAGAGGCTGAACGTAACATGCAGGGATTCTTTATGGCATATCTCAGTCTGAACGATTACTATTATACTGCGCCAGAACTGGAGTTAAGTCATGGGTATTGTGATTTCTTCTTATTGCCAGACCTTACGCATTATGAGGCTAAGCATAGCTATATCATAGAACTGAAGATGCTGCCGAAGAAAGATTTCAATGTAATTTCTAAAGGGGAAAGCAAGACGAAAGCCGAACTGCAATGGGACGAGGCTGTGGAGCAAATCAACCGATATGCTGCAGCCCCAAGAGTAGAAGTTCTAAGGCAGGGGACTCAACTGCATAAAATCATCATGCAATTTGAGGGTTGGGAACTAAAGAACATGAAGGAGGTATAAATATCCAGAGAAGAGGGTGCGTCATCAGTCCATGACGCACCTTCTTTTACTTTTAATAAAGGCTGGGCAGCAAGCCCCAAACGCCTAACAGACTAGCGAACCGTATTACACCAAGCCGCCTCATTCTGATAACTCAAGTGCTTCATTCAGCTAACTGAGCTACTTCATTCAGCTAACGCAGCCATATTATTCAGCCAACGAAATTGACTCTTCCACCCAACGAAGTCGAATCTTTAACCCAACGAAATCGAATCTTCCGCCCAGCGCAGTCGTATCTTGAACCCAACGCAGTCATATCTATCGACTCAATGAAGCGTATAAACTTGTTAAATGACGTACATGATTTCATCTGTTTACTTAAACAGGCTGGAGTCCCTACACCTTATCATATATACTGGCATTGATGTGAATATCGGAAAAGTATCAATGACGATGTGATAGACAGATACAACGATATGCTTATCGAAGCTAGCAGTATATGAGAGGGAGGTAGAGTTATTCCGCCAACGATGCAGGAGAAATTACGTCACGACGTAGCAGTAGCTACGTCACGACGTAACAACAACTACGTCCCGACGCAGTGACAGCTACGTCGTGACGCAGTTTCAGGAGCATCCTGCCCATTATCAAGTAAGGCTCTTTTGAAGTTCGAAATAGCTTTTTTGAAGTTCGAAAGAGCCTTTTTTTGAATCTAAAGTAAGCCTCACTTCCATTTTTGGTGATAAAAAGACGAAAAAAGGGCTTTATTGAACGCAAAAACCCTCGTTTTGTTCAGTCGATGCACCAAGCGCCCAATGAATAGAAAAAAACAAAAAGCAAACAAGAAATACCTGAATATCAGCTAATTATGCCTGTTTTAACATACATAGGGTGTGGCAATAGGTGACAATAAGGTGACAATAGAAATAGGGTCTATTGCCACCATTAAACCATTGTATGCCAGTAAGTTAGTATGCGTGTGGCAAATGTGGCAATAAAATCGAGAGTAAACTGATGCAAGTAGCTGCGTTGGGCATCGCAAGTACTTGCGAAGAGCAATGAAGCCTGTTTCGAAGGACATCGAAACAGGCTTCATTTATTTATTCTAGAATTCTGCGTTCTTTGGTGTACGTGGGAATGGAATCACGTCGCGGATATTCTGCATACCGGTTACGAAGAGAATCAGACGCTCGAAACCGAGACCGAAACCTGCGTGTGGGCATGAACCATACTTACGGGTATCGAGATACCAGTTCATATCCTTCATAGGGATGTTGCGAGCCTCAATCTCACCCATCAGCTTGTCATAACTCTCCTCACGGACAGAACCACCGATAATCTCACCAATCTGTGGGAACAGTACGTCGGTACCCTGAACGGTCTGACCGCTCTTGCCACCGAAACCACTCTCCTCCTCGTCTATCTTCATATAGAATGCCTTGATAGCCTTAGGATAGTTGGTCATGATAACCGGGCGCTTGAAGTGCTCCTCTACGAGGAAACGCTCATGCTCTGAAGCCAGGTCATCACCCCACTCGCATGGGAACTCAAACTTCTTACCGTTGGCAATAGCCTCCTGAAGAATGCGGATACCCTCGGTATATGGAAGATGAACGAAGTCGGAATTCAATACGCCTTCCAGACGGGCAATCAGACCCTTGTCAATCATCTTGTTCAAGAAAGCAAGATCGTCCTTGCAATGCTCCAGTGCCCAACGGATACAATACTTGATGAAGTCTTCCTCCAACTCCATCAAACCGTCCATATCCAGGAAAGCAACCTCTGGCTCTACCATCCAGAACTCAGCCAGGTGGCGAGGAGTATTACTGTTCTCTGCACGGAAGGTTGGGCCGAAGGTATAGATGGCGCCGAGTGCTGTAGCACCGAGCTCACCCTCCAACTGACCGGAAACGGTCAATGAAGTCTGCTTGCCGAAGAAATCATCAGAATAGTCAATCTTGCCATCCTCGGTCTTCTTCAGGTTGTAGAGGTTCTTGGTAGTTACCTGGAACATCTGACCAGCACCCTCGCAGTCGCTGGCTGTGATGAGCGGAGTATTGAAATAGAAATATCCATGCTCGTGGAAGTAGGTGTGGATAGCCATCGCCATGTTGTGGCGGATACGCATCACGGCACCAAAGGTATTGGTACGGAGACGGAGGTGAGCATACTGACGCATGTATTCGAAGCTCTGTCCCTTCTTCTGCATAGGATAGTCGCTGCCGCAGAGACCGTAAATCTCGATGCTCTCGCACTGAATCTCAACACTCTGTCCGGCACCCTGGCTTTCTACCAGCGTACCTACGGCGCTGATACAAGCACCAGTAGTAATCTGACGGAGCTGATTTTCATCGACCTTTGATGGGTCGACTACTATCTGAATATTATTAATAGTAGAACCATCGTTAAGAGCGATAAAATCGACTGCTTTGCTACTACGATGGGTACGAACCCATCCCTTGACATTCACGATTGAGCCGTAGGCTGTACTCTTGAGCAAGTCTACAACTTTAGTTCTTTTTACTTTTTCCATTGTTTATTACTCTGTTTTATTCAAAAGCACCCATGCGGAGCATGTCTACCTCCTTCTCAGTAAGGAAGCGCCAGTCACCGCGACGGAGATTTTTCTTAGTCAAACCTGCGAACTGTACACGGTCGAGCTTGGTAACACGATAGCCGAGACTCTCGAAGATACGGCGCACGATACGGTTCTTGCCACTATGAATCTCGATGCCAACCTGTGCCTTGTCGCGATCATCAGCATACTCTACAGCATCTGCCTTGATCTCACCATCTTCCAAGGTGATACCCTCACGAATCTGATCCATATCGTGAGCTGTCAGGTTCTTATCGAGGTGAACGTGATAAACCTTCTTCTTCAAGAACTTAGGGTGAGTAAGCTTAGAAGCCAGGTCACCATCGTTGGTCAAGAGAAGTACACCTGTTGTATTACGGTCGAGACGGCCTACAGGATAGATACGCTCAGGACAAACATCCTTTACGAGGTCCATCACAGTCTTGCGCTGTTGAGGATCATCGCTGGTTGTAACATAATCCTTTGGCTTGTTGAGCAATACGTATACCTTCTTCTCCAAAGATACAGGAGCGTCGTGGAACTTCACCTCATCGGTACGAAGGATCTTGGTACCCAACTCGGTAACAACCTCACCATTGACAGTTACCAGACCAGCCTGGATGAACTCATCAGCCTCACGGCGAGAGCAAACACCAGCATTGGCGAGGAACTTGTTCAAGCGCAATGGCTCTGTTGGGTCGATGTTCTCCTCCTTATATTCGATACGCTTCTTCATGCTATACTTAGCATTTGGATCGTAACCAGGAGTGTGCTGACGGAAACCGCCACCACGGTTGTTGCCATAGCCACCACCCTGTGGACGGCCATAACCGCCACGGTTGTTGCCATAACCACCCTGCTGAGGACGACCATAGCCACCACCACGGTTGTTGCCATAGCCACCACCCTGTGGACGACCATAACCACCACGGTTGTTATTACCATAACCACCCTGCTGAGAACGAGACTGGTAGCCGCCCTGCTGGCGTGGCTGGTAGCCACCCTGCTGACGAGGCTGATAACCACCCTGCTCATCATTATTGTTGTAACGAGGACGATAGCCACCCTGCTGAGGACGAGACTGATAGCCTCCCTGCTGACGTGGCTGGTAGCCACCACGGTTGCTGTTACCATAACCACCACGGCTCTGATAGCTGCTGCGCTGTGGACGCTCGCTGCCTGTACTCTGCAAGCCAGCACCAAAACCTTCAGGACGGAAACCGCCTTCGCTGTTACTGCTACTTCTGTCGCTGCTGTATGCGCGATGTGAATTGATACGAGGACGCTGTGTGCGACCTACTGGTCGATAACTCTTCTGATAACCACCTGCTGGGTTGTAGCCCTCACGGGTTCTCTCATTCTCAGAAGACTGATCTTGAGGTTTGTTTTCAAATTCTGAATCCATTTTCTTAAAATACTTAATAGCCTCACGGCTGGGTTAATAAATCTAATTTTTACGTTTATATATGTACTAAAACTACAAAATTCCTTTGTGTATATTAGATACCTGTATAATTGCTTGGTGTGATTGCCATCAGTTCTGCCTTAACACTATCACTCACATTCAATCCCTGGATAAACTCATGAATAGTTTCCTCAGTCATGTGCTGGTTGGTACGTGTCAACGCCTTCAATGCCTCGTAAGGATGTGGATATGCCTCACGGCGAAGGATAGTCTGGATAGCCTCAGCTACAACTGCCCATGTATTATTCAAATCTTCCTGCAGTTTCTCCTCGTGAAGAATCAGTTTACGCAAGCCCTTCAATGTACTCTGGATAGCAATGACGCTATGACCGAGAGGCACACCGATGTTACGGAGTACGGTACTGTCAGTAAGGTCGCGCTGCAAGCGGCTAACCGGAAGTTTCTGTGCCAGGAACTGAAGAATGGCATTGGCTATGCCCAGGTTACCTTCACTGTTCTCATAATCGATAGGATTCACCTTGTGAGGCATCGCACTTGAGCCTACCTCACCTGCCTTGATCTTCTGCTTGAAGTAATCCATAGAGATATACATCCAGAAGTCACGGTCTAAGTCGATGATAATGGTGTTGATACGGCGGATGGCGTCAAAGATAGCGCCAAGGTAGTCATAGTTACTGATCTGTGTGGTATACTGCTCGCGTTCCAAACCGAGTTTTTCGCTGACAAACTTGTTGCCGAATGCTTTCCAGTCATACTGTGGATAAGCTACATGGTGAGCATTGTAGTTACCGGTAGCACCACCGAACTTAGCTGTAATCTTGCAAGCCTTGAGCGAATTAAGCTGCTCGGTAAGACGGTAAACATAAACCATGATTTCCTTGCCCAGGCGGGTAGGTGAAGCAGGCTGTCCGTGAGTCTTAGCCAGCATAGGCACATCCTTCCACTCATCAGCATAAGTCTGAAGTTGGGCTATCAGCTCTTCTACCTGTGGATTGAAGCACTCTTCCAATGCTTCTTTTACAGAGAGAGGTACACTTGTGTTGTTGATATCCTGAGATGTCAAACCAAAATGGATAAACTCCTTGTAAGCATCCAGGCCACCGATTTTATCAAATTCTTCCTTGATAAAATACTCTACAGCTTTTACATCGTGATTGGTAATCTTCTCGATGTCTTTTACGCGCTGCGCTTCATTTTCGTCAAAATTACGATAAATGTCACGCAGACGTTCGAACAGCGACTTGTCGAAAGAAGCAAGCTGTGGCAAAGGTAACTCGCATAGAGTGATGAAGTATTCAATCTCTACGCGTACACGATAACGAATGAGAGCATACTCTGAAAAGTAGTTAGCGAGTTGCTCTGTTTTTCCCCTATAACGACCATCAATTGGTGATATGGCAGTCAATAAATCTAAATTCATAACAATACGTATTATATATAGGGTGCAAAATTAATGAATTATCGTGAGAAAACAGAGAAAATAGTGATAAAATAATTTAAAAGCATAAAAAAAAGGTCTCTCAACATTGTTGAAAGACCTTCACCATTGTGGGCGTTGACGGATTCGAACCGCCGACCCTCTGCTTGTAAGGCAGATGCTCTAAACCAGCTGAGCTAAACGCCC
>ENA-UPWO01000853-UPWO01000853.1-human-gut-metagenome-genome-assembly--contig:-NODE-853-length-15525-cov-5.121958_pt1 | contig 15525 bp, 12 predicted proteins | sample MGYA00250056_ERZ773388 | MGnify/ENA primary metagenome ERZ773388 (study PRJEB29103, sample SAMN06112004) | human gut metagenome | biome: human gut; feature: ankylosing spondylitis patient; material...
CATTGATTACATAGAACAGAACTTTTCCTCCAATATTTCTTTGACCGCTTTGGCTGAACATTTACATCTGAATCCTTCTTATCTGTCCAAGCTTTTTAAAGATGAAACCGAAATGACATTCAAAGATTTTCTGAATAGAATAAGGATTAGCCATGCTGAAAGATTATTGCTTGAAACCAATCTTCCAATGTCAGATGTTGCTTCATTATGTGGATATGAATCCGGTAATTATTTTGGGGATGTTTTCAAGAAAACAAAAGGTATTTCCCCTGTCAAATTCAGGGAAGCAAAAGGTTATATTGCATAAAAAAGGTCTGACTCTGAAAATGCGCTAACGCATCTGTCAAAGTCAGACCTTTTAAATGTGTTAAATTGTTACTCCTCTACATCCTCCGCCTTATCATAGGCCTCAAGAACAAGCTTCTGCAGTTTATCTCTTGTCTGAGTGTTGATAGGATGAGCAATGTCACGATACTCTCCGTCTGATGATTTTCTGCTTGGCATTGCAATGAACAAGCCCTTCTCTCCCTCAATCACCTTAATATCATGTACCACGAACTCATCATCTATTGTGATTGACACAACTGCTCTCATCTTGCCCTCTTTAGCAATCTTTCTTACCCTTACATCTGTTATATTCATAACGCACCCCTTCTTGAACCTATGCGGTTCTTGTTATACTTTAGTCTGAAAACCTTCTGTTGCAACTTTTATTCTTAATAATACAAAGGGCTGTCCTCCACAACAATCCTTGTACCATTCTCCCCGACATACCTTGAATTAGCTTTAATTGTACTATTGCTTTCAACAATACAGTTCTCAATATATGCATTGTCTCCAATATATACGTTGTTAAGAATAATTGAGTTCTTAATTACACTGTTATTACCAACATATATCTTCTTGAATAACACTGAATCTTCAACAGTTCCGTTTACTATACATCCACTTGAAACAAGGCTGTTCCTTACATTAGCTCCGAAGTTATACTTAGCAGGTGGTAAATCCTCAACCTTAGAATATACATCCGGATACTGCTTGAAGAAGTAATCTCTTACATCCTTCTTAAGGAAATCCATGTTAGTCCTATAATATGCATCTACTGTAGATATATTGCTCCAATATGTATCAAGCTTATAGCCATATATCTTCTTGATATTCTTATATCTTACAAGAATATCTCTTACAAACTCATGTCTGTCTTCTTCAGCAGCCTTTTCAAGAAGTTCAATAAGAAGTCTTCTTCTTATTACATATATTCCTGTTGAAACTGTAGAGAGGTTAGTCTCTAATGGCTTCTCATCAATATCTGTGATTCTTCCTTCCTCCGTCATGGCAACTACACCATAACGTCCTATCTCAGAACGATCTTCCAGATTCTTTACAACTACTGTAATATCAGCCTTCTTCTCAATATGATACTGAAGCACTTTATTATAATCGAGCTTATATACACCATCGCCTGATGCAATAACTACATATGGCTCATGGCTCTGTTTTAAGAACTGCATATTCTGATATAATGAATCTGCTGTTCCACGATACCAGTTACTGCTCTCTGCTGTAATTGTAGGAGTGAATACGAATAATCCTCCCTGCTTTCTTCCAAAATCCCACCACTTAGATGAACTTAAATGTTCATTAAGCGATCTTGCGTTATACTGTGTAATGACAGCAACCTTCTGGATTCTTGAATTAGTCATATTGCTCAATGCAAAATCTATGGCGCGATAACTTCCGGCAATCGGCATGGCTGCAATGGCTCTCTTATTAGAAAGTTCACGCATCATTCTGTTATTTCCGCCAGCTAATATAATACCTATTGCTTTCATTAATTATCACCTGCCTTAATTATTATGCCTCCGCCTGGTAACTCACCATTAGGGTAATCCTGTAATGTTGTCTCTCCTGATATAGCTGTATTCTTTCCAACCTTAACATTGTCTGGAATAACAGACCACTCACCGACGGTAACAAGTCCAGAATTATATATCTTAGGGAACTTAACATTCTCTGCTTCTTCACCAACTCCAAGTTCAACATTCTCTCCAATCGTTACATCTTCTGCGATTATTGACTTGGTTATTGTTGTGTTCTTTCCGATGTGTGAATTATTCATAATAATTGAGTCTCGGATTACACAGCCTTCTTCAATAACAACTCCCGAACCTATTACAGAATTAAATACTCTTCCGTATACTTCAGTTCCATCACCTATGATACTCTTCTCTATATAGGCATCTTTAGCAATATACTGTGGCGGGATTGTATCTGTCTTGGTGTATATCTTCCAGAATTCCTCATAAAGATTAAATATAGGAATAATATCTATAAGTTCCATATTAGCTTCCCAATATGAACTTAATGTTCCTACATCTTTCCAGTATCCATTGTACTCATAAGCAAATATTCTCTTATTGTTATTAAAGCAGTATGGAATTACGTGTTTTCCGAAGTCACATTCCTGCTGATCCTTAAGCTTGATAAGTGCATCCTTAAGAACCTTCCAGCTGAATATGTATATACCCATTGATGCAAGATTGCTCTTTGGATGTTCTGGCTTTTCTTCAAACTCTGTAATCTTATTATCGTTATCAGTTACAACCACACCGAATCTGCTTGCTTCTTCTATAGGTACAGGCATTGCAGCAATTGTAATATCTGCATTATTAGCCTTGTGATAATCAAGCATTATCTTGTAATCCATCTTGTATATATGGTCACCTGAAAGAATAAGTACATATTCAGGATGATACTGCTCCATATACTCAAGATTCTGGTAAATGGCATTAGCTGTTCCTGTATACCATTCACTATTCTGACTCTTCTCATAAGGTGGAAGAACTGATACGCCTCCTACATTACGGTCAAGATCCCAAGGAATACCAATTCCTATATGCGTGTTAAGACGAAGTGGCTGATACTGTGTTAATACTCCCACTGTATCTATTCCTGAGTTAATACAGTTACTGAGAGGAAAGTCAATTATTCTATACTTTCCACCAAATGCTACTGCCGGCTTTGCCACCTTAGAAGTAAGAACTCCTAATCTGCTTCCCTGGCCACCAGCTAACAGCATTGCAATCATTTCTTTTTTAATCATGCTATCACCTCTGATGTTAAATTTTTACTGCTTTTAGATATTTTGATTATATCATACTATTCTCATTAAGTAAAAAGAATTTCGAGTTTTTTATACACATTTTTATGCACATTTTCTAAATCGTATAGTATATAATAAGAAAGGTTTGAAAAATAAGCCGATAAGACATACAATATATTAAACACTAAATTCAAGGAAGGAAAATATCATGTACAAGATTGATTTCAACAACCCTATCCATATTCACTTCATTGGCATAGGCGGTATAAGTATGAGCGGTTTTACTGTTTCAGGCTCTGATGCTCACTCATCAGCTCTTACTGACGAACTTATCGGGGACGGCTGTATCGTATCCGTACCACAGAGCGCCGGTAATATAACTAATGATATAGATCTTGTTGTATATACAGCAGCAATTCACCCGGATAATCCCGAATTCAAGGCAGCTAAGGAAGCGGGGCTTCCAATGCTTACCCGTGCAGAGCTTCTTGGACAGATTATGACTATCTACAAGAATGCTATTAACATTGCAGGTACTCATGGAAAGACAACTACTACTTCAATGGTTTCTGAGATTCTGCTTGCTGCCAATATGGATCCTACTATCTCTGTAGGAGGTATCCTTAACAGCATTGGTGGCAATACAAGAGTCGGCGGTAACAAGTATTTTGTAGCAGAAGCATGTGAATATACTAACAGCTTTTTATCATTTAATCCTACAATGAACATTATTCTCAATGTCAAGGAAGACCATCTTGATTTCTTCAAGGATATTGATGATATCCGTCACTCTTTCAAGCTTTTTACTGAAAAGCTTCCATCTGACGGAACTCTTATCATCAATACTGACATTGATAATTATGAATATTTCTATCAGGATACTGACTGCGAGGTCATAACATTTGGTTCTGACCCTGCAAAGAGCATGTACAGTGCTTCTGATATCACTTATGACGAACTTGGAAGATGCACTTATTCTCTTCTTATTAATGGAGAGAAGGCTGACACTATTACTCTTGGTGTTCCGGGACTCCACAATGTATACAATTCTCTTGCTGCCATTGCCGCTGCAAGAAAGCTATCTGTTGATATGGAGCATATCAAGGCAGGTCTTTCTAACTTTAAGGGTACTAACAGAAGATTTGAGAAGAAAGGTACATTTAACGGAGTTACAGTTATTGATGATTATGCCCATCACCCTGATGAAATCCGTGCCACTTTAAACTCTGCTGCACACTATCCACACAACAATTTATGGGTAGTTTTCCAGCCTCATACATATTCGCGTACGAAGCTTTTATTCAATGAATTTGCTGACGCTTTAAGCCACGCTGACAAGGTTGTCCTCGCTAAGATATACGCTGCAAGAGAAACTGATACGCTTGGAATCAGCTCTGCTGACCTGTGCGAGAAGATTAAATCTCTCGGTAAGGAATGTGTATACATTGACAATTTTGAGGACATTGAAAAATATTTATTAAAAAATTGTATCAACGGTGACTTGTTAATAACTATGGGTGCCGGTGACGTATATCAGATTGGTGAAGACTTGCTTAAATAGTACATTTTCCACCAGCCTGAACTTTTTCAACAAAGTTATCCACATTGTCCACAATTTTCTGTTACTTAATTGTTCAGAATGATTGTGGATAATTTTTTATTCTGGTAATTTTAAGAATCCAGATTCTATGCGTTTTTCCTGCGTTTATTTTTTACTTATCCACATTATCCACATTTTCCACATTTCTCCTTTCCGCACTGGGCGCGCTTTGCATTTATTTTTTTCAGTGGTATAATCTGCTCATAACTTTTTTGGGAGACTAATACCATGAATAATCTGAACTTGTATTCAGAGACTGTTTCTGGCTATACAGCAGTTTCTGATTTATTTATAGACGAATATGTACCATCAGCCAACGGAGACTTTGTTAAGGTCTATCTTTATCTTCTGAGGCTTCTTACAAGAAAGAACAGCAGCTTAAGCATTTCTTCTCTTGCTGATACTTTTAACCAGACCGAGAATGATGTAATGCGTGCTTTAAGATACTGGGACAAGTCTGGGCTCGTCAGTCTTTCTTATGACGATAACAACCAGCTCTGCGGCATTACCGTGAAGGATCTTAAGGATAATTCTCCTGAGCCTGACAGAAATGTACATGCTGTACCTGAAGTTAATAATGACACTGCTGATACCACAGTTCCTGCCGCAGCTTTCGCCGATGAAGTTTCCGCTGATGAGGCTGCTTCAGGTAATTCTGCTTCAGATGTATCGTCAAATGTTGTTTCTATGGATTTTGCCATTAAAGCACCATCACATACTGTTGAGCCTTCAAAGGTAACTGCTCCTGCTGAAAAGCTGGATGAACTTAACTCTAATGATGATTTTTCTATGCTGCTTTTTGTAATACAGACATACCTTGGCAAGACGCTTTCACAGCCTGAGGTTAATGCTATTGTGTACTTCTATGACACACTGCATTTTCCTGCTGACCTTATAGAATATCTTATTGAATACTGTGTATCCAAGGGCAAGACTTCTATAAGATACATAGAAAAGATTGCTCTCTCATGGGCTGACGAGGGTATCAATACTGTTGAAGCTGCCAAAGACGAAGTATCCAACCATAATGAAGCTGTATACGGTGTCATGAAAGCATTTGGTCTTAACAACAGAGAACCAGGTCAGGTTGAAAAGCAGCTCATTTCCAAGTGGACTGATGTATTTTGCTTTGAAAACGATATGATTATCGAAGCATGTAACAGAACAATGAAAGCAACTCATCAGCCAAGCTTTGAATATGCCGACTCAATACTTACCAAGTGGCATACATCCAACATCAGGAATTCTGAGGATGTCCGAAAGGCTGATGAACAGTTCGAAGCCGGCAAGGCTGCCAAGGCATCTAAGTCCGGTAATGTTATCCGTCAGAATGCCAACCGTTTTAATAACTACCAGCAGCGTCCTAAGAAGTCTGACGACTGGTATAACTCTTTATTAAGCAACAACAACTAATTATATTACAAGGAGGGGCACTATGCCTTTGACCAATACACAATATGCCTCTATCATGAGACTGTATGATGATATTAAAACTGCCAACAGGCGTATGCAGAGTGACCGTTATAATGAGGTCACTGCCCTGTGTCCTGATATTGCCGATATTGATTCTGAGATTATTGACCTGTCCATGAAAACTGCCAGAGCGCGTATAGAAGCCGATTCATCGGACACGGATACTGATGAACTGGCTTCCAGCCTTAAGTCACTTAACGAACGAAAAGTGGCTGCCCTGGCTTCAATAGGCAAGCCTGCTGATTATCTTGATGATATATTTACATGTCCTTACTGCAAGGATTCCGGTTATGTCGACGGTAAGCGCTGCATATGTTTTAATAAGAAGGCTATTGACCTTATATATAAGGACTCTAATCTCAAGAATATAACTGCTGATGAGAATTTTGATACATTTTCTCTTAGCTGGTACAACAACACTGATGTTGATCCTGCAACAGGGCTCACACCTTATATTAATATGCAGAAAGTTCTCAAAGTATGTCACGATTTCGTTGATAACTTTGATAATACATTTTCTAATCTTTTGTTTATCGGACAGACCGGTGTTGGAAAGACTTTTCTTTCTAACTGTATTGCAAGGGCGCTTATGGACTCCTGCCACAGTATTATTTATCTTACTGCCGGTGAGTTCTTTGATTCTTTCAAGAGCGATGATTTTAAGGAGTTTGGAAGTTCCAAGTTTGACACTTCATTTTTTGTTGAGTGTGACCTTCTTATTATTGACGACCTTGGAACAGAGAAAGCTTCAGATTATAATTTTTCTAATCTGTTTAATACTATTAATGAAAGGCTTCTTAGAAGAAAGAGTATTATTATATCTTCTAACCTTGAGATGCCTGATATTGAGACAAGGTACTCACAGAGAATTTTCTCAAGACTTGTAAGTGCCTATTCAATTTTAAGACTCTTTGGAGATGATATCCGCTGTATGAAGAAATTATCACCAACTAAAAGGTCTTAACGATTATTTATGTCAAATATATCATTGACTTATTTCGCGTCAATGTTTATATTTTTATATGTATGTTTAATTATTATACTTTTATGGAGGATTATTTATTATGCCACGTGATGAAAGACACACAGAAACTATTCCCTACGGAACTTTAGGTATTATCCCATTAGCAAGCTGCACTGAAATGGGTAAGAAAGTTGACGAGTACCTTGTAAAGTGGAGAGAGCAGCGTCAGAATGAGAATACTTCTACCCTTAATTTTGCAGGATATAAGAGAGACAGTTATATTGTTAACGCTAAGACTCCTAGATTCGGTTCAGGAGAAGGAAAGGGCGTTCTTGTAGATTCTGTCCGTGGTCATGACTTATATATTATGCTTGATGTCTGCAACTACAGCCTTGAATATACTGTTTGCGGTTTCAAGAACCATATGTCTCCTGATGATCACTATGCTGACCTCAAGAGAGTTATTGCTGCTGCAGGTGGTAAGGCAAGAAGAATTAATGTAATCATGCCTTTCCTTTATGAATCAAGACAGCACAAGAGAACAGGAAGAGAATCTCTTGACTGTGCACTTATGCTTCAGGAACTTACAGATATGGGCGTTGAGAATATTATTACTTTCGATGCTCATGATCCTAGAGTACACAATGCTATTCCTCTTAAGGGATTTGAATCTGTATCATGCACATACCAGTTTATCAAGTATCTCCTTCTTAATGTGGACGACCTTCACATCGACAGCGAGCATATGATGGTTATCAGCCCGGATGAAGGTGGTATGGGACGTGCTGTTTACTTTGCTAATGTTCTTGGTCTTGATATGGGTATGTTCTATAAGAGAAGAGATTACACTAAGATTGTTAATGGACGTAATCCTATCGTTGCACATGAGTTCCTTGGAACTAATGTTGAAGGCAAGGATGTCATTATCATTGATGATATGATTTCTTCTGGTGAAAGTATGATTGATGTTGCTTCTGAGCTTAAGAAGCGTGGTGCAAGCAGAGTATTCTGTGCAACTACATTCGGTCTTTTCACTAACGGCTTCAAGAAGTTTGATGAAGCATATGAGAATGGTATTATCGACAGAATCCTTACAACTAACCTTGTGTACCAGCCAACAGAGCTTCTCTCTAAGCCTTGGTACATCAATGTTGATATGAGCAAATACATGGCTCTTCTTATTGATACACTTAACCATGATTCTTCTATCAGCAACCTCTTAAGCCCTGTTGAAAGAATCCAGCAGAGAGTTAAGGAATATAACGAACTTCATTACGGTAAGTAATTCAAGTAATATTTATACTAAAAACCGGAACTTGACTAATTGTCGGGTTCCGGTTTTTTATCTTAATTCTTAATCTAATTCACTTCCTATCTGCAAGTAACCTTTTGAATAATTCCATGTTCCATCTTCATTCTGCTTATATACACGAAGCACCTGTAGTCCTTGGTCTCTCGGTTCTATTGTATTGATGATATCGCCTTTTGCCCCAATCTTATATCTAACTCCTTTATCCGTAATAATTACCAGCCTAAAAACAAATGTTTTCGATAATTTATCTCCTCTAATTTCTCCCCCGCCCCCAGCATCAGCATAATTATCTGTTTCAAAATCTGTTTCCAGTGTTTCTATTTCTCCATCAATATATTCATATATCTTGTCTACCGCTGTCTCTTTCCCCGGCTGCAGCCTTTCGCAGAACTGTTCTTTTAGCTGTTCACTGTCATGATTCTTTATGGCATCATAGACATTTTCTGCCATATCCTTTGTTTGTCTTAATGGCGACTTACTGGTATTATTACTTTTTACTCCGCATGCTGTTATATTGAAAATCATACATATAACCATTAATGTTATTATCAATATCTTTTTCATAAGCAATCCCCTTAGTAAACCTACCATTTCATCATATTTAGCAACTTTAGTAGGTTTTCCCTGCTATGCATTAATTTCGTGTGCCATTTGACACTATCAACAATTATTTTCAAGTCTCTGCTAAAACAAAAAAAGGCTGCATTTAAGAAACATTTCCTAAATGCAACCGAACCATCATAGCATTAGCCTTAGACTTCTAGTTTTGTGCCCTTATATTTCTATAAGTTTACCCCACTAAAATTTATCATACAATCCTCTTTTCTGCAAGTATTATTTTATTTACATCTACGATATATCTGCAATTAATAACCTGAGAGATCCCCTTTAGTCTCTGCCGGCTTATCTGTATCTGCCCGGCTTTCACTTCCACCTGCCGTACTATCCTGTCTGGTGCCTGCAGTTGCATCATTATCCCTTGCCGTACCTGTCTCCATCTGACTTGGCGACTGGATTTGACTGCCCTTCTGCGTCTGTGTTACTGACTGTGTCTCACTGACTGACTGCGTTTCTGTCTGTGTTTCACTTACAGATTCTGTTTCTGTCTCCTTATTATCTGACTTCTGTCTGTACTTAGGGAAATCCTTCTTTGCCAGAGCCTTATGTGAATCCTGCATAAACTGCCTGAATATATTCTTTGTATGACTCTGTGGGATTGATGCAGGATAATCATATCCCTGCCATACAGCCACTGTATAATAAGCACTGTATCCACAGAACCATGAATCATAATTAGAGTTCGTTGTTCCAGTCTTTCCGGCAACAATTGCATTATCTGGTGCTGCCCCGCGTCCTGTTCCTTCATTCACAGCAGTTTCAAGCATATCCGTCATCATCCTGCACGATTCAGCATCATATATCTTCTGCCCCCTGCCAGATGAATCATATACTATTCTTCCTCTTGTATCCTTTATCTGGGATACACATGTAACTCTTCTGTACTCGCCCTCATTAGCTATTGTTGCATACGCACCTGCCATCTCCTCTGTTGACACACCATATGTGAAGCCGCCTATGGCAATCGCATTGTATTCTTTATCCATCCATACTTTATGAAATCCCTGATTGAGAAGATATGAACTGCCAGCCTTAGGTGTAAGTTCTTTAAGTACATTCCATGCAACTGTGTTTCGTGAAAGACTTACCGCTGTTCTTAATGTAATGCTTCCCATATATGTTCCATCTGCATTCTTCGGACCATCCTGAATGTATTCATCCTGAACTATGGTGTCAGGTGTATTGCCCTTTTCAAGATACGGAACATAATCTATCACAGGCTTGATGGAGCTTCCGGGCTGTCTGTAGCTCTGATATGCCCTGTTAAGAGTATATCCATCTAAATCCTGAGTTCTTGAACCGACAATAGCCACTACATTTCCTGTTGAATTGTCAATACAGGTAGCTGCTGCCTGCATTTCATACACTCCGTCTTTTTCTGCGGTATATCCTTTAAGATTATCATCAACAGCATCCTGAAGCATCTGCTGTACATCCATGTTGATACTTGTGTATACCTTGTATCCTCCGGAAAGCAGTTTCTGCTGAAACAGCGTATAACTGTTCTCATATATTTCCTTATACTGCTCATAATCATCATCATTGTTAAAATTCGTTCTGAACACAAAGCCATTCGCCTGCATCATGCTCTCTGTCGCACAATGCCTTGCATATGTCTCGACAGAATTGTTCTTTGAAACCTCGGGCTGCTGTGCAAGCACCACCTGTGTATCCAGTGCCGTATAATAATCCATTGAATTGACCATGTCATTCTCATACAGCTTTCCAAGTATAAGGTCTCTTCTGCCAACTGTATTGTCATAATTCGTCAATGGATTATATCTCGTAGGATTATTAGGGATTGCTGCTATAAATACCTGCTCTGCAAGTGTAAGTTCACTGACCTCTTTATCAAAATACCCTCTTGCAGCGGCTCCAACTCCATAATATCCATTGCTGAAATATATGTTGTTTAAGTAGAATTCAAGAATCTGATTCTTTGTATATTTCTTTTCCAGATCCCATGCCACGAATATTTCTTTTACTTTTCGCTGCCAGGTAACCTCCTGACTTAAGAATATATTCTTTGCAAGCTGCTGCGTTATTGTACTTGCACCCTGAACAATCTCATCATTCTCTGTATTAGCTATCACAGCCCTTATTATAGCCTTGAAATCAATTCCTTTATGTTTATAAAAGTCTTTATCTTCCATTACAACAAAAGATTTCTGTAATGTATCTGGTATCTGACCTATATCAACATAATACATATCCTTTGACTCACGCATGGTACACAGCTCGTTGCCATCAGTATCGTATATAACTGTTGTTCCTGATGCCATAAATGTGTCTAAGGAACTTTTATTTACAAGCTCCTTAGCCTCCTGCGCAAGCTTTATAATCTTTACTATCTTTGGTGAAAATATTGCAAGTGTTGTAACAAATGCCAGCAGTAATGTAAGAAGTATCAGCCTTCTTATTAATCTGCGTCTTCTTTTCTTTTTTGATAATTTCTTCTTCGCCATAATATCCAATCCCTGTGCATATCATCACTTATAATAGGTTACATATATATTGCCGCCCTGAGAAAACATTTTTCCAGCATCATTCATGGACATAGTCTTTACAGCTCCTGACGATGCTTCAATATATGCGATTTCACTTGAATTATATGCAGTAATAATTATATATTCGTCTTCTCCGACCTTAGCTATGACAAGATTACCTTCTCCAACATAGCTGAGTGCCTTCTCATAGGTTATTCCAGCAAGACTGATTCCATGTACACCGCTTATCATATTCATAGTCTGTACTGCCGTATATCCCTGCTCCATATAAGCCGCGGCATTATAATCAGCCCCAAGATAATTACATACTGTTGTAACTGCATTTTCAAGAGAACTTCCACCCATAACCGGCGAAACCCCGTCTATTGATGCCTGTGTGCTTCTGTACCGTTTCCACACAGACTTTGAATCACAATCCACAACTGTTCCATATGTGTCATACGCAAGAGTTATTGCTGATTCAAGCTGTGTCCTGCTTCCCTGGAATGTTCCGTATCCATATACATAATATCTTCCATCCCATGTGAATTCATCTTCAAGTTCCAGACTTGTATTGTCTTTAAATATAATCTCGCCTGAAGTTCTGTAACTAACAGATATATCATTTACCTTGGTTATAAGGTCAATATATAATTCCTGTTTCCTTGCGTCTGTGCTTATTGTATCAGCCTTTACAACATTTTCAACAACATTCTCATCCTTATTGATAAGCTGGTCTATGCTCGTTGACACATAACCGCTTCCTGACTTCACTATTCTTGTAAGCGTAATTCTCTTGCCTTCAACCTCTGTATCAGATACATATATATCAGGCTGTTCATATTGTTTAATAATATTATAATCAACATCCATAATACCGACTTTGTACATTGCATATGTTCTGCTGCCATCTGCATCTGATACAATATCTTCCTTATGAGCCATTCCATATATAAAGTCCGAATCGATATAACCAAGTGGTCTTAATGTATCTGCCTCATCTGCCTTTAACTCATAAGCGCTGTCGTTGCTCATATTAAGAACTCTTATCGTATCAGTGTTGCATATATCACCTGACACACTATATGCTATGGCATCTCCGGCATCTGATACAGCATATGAATTCTCTTTAAGTCCTGTTATCTCTGTCATGATCTCTTTACTTACAAGGTCTACAGAATACAGAGTCTCATCTATAAGTATATAGAATTTGTCGTTAGAAACATAAGAAACACCACCAACATTCTGTGTGAGAATGTTATAAGGAATCGCCATTGGAATGAACAGTCTTTCAGTAACATCATTATCTGAATACGAATATCTGCATAAAGATACGCCAACCTGTCCTTCATGCTCTCCTCTGTTCATATATCCTGATACTAAAAATGTTGCATCTCCGTTATCTTCTATTTTCATTATCTTAATGTTATGGGCATCATAACCTTCTCTTACAGAATCAGTCTCCTCACCCTTGAACGAGAATACTTTTGTAAATGTCTGTGAACTGCTGTTAAAACACCACAGTGAACCCTGATTAACAAAATAGGTATATATTCCCTTTTCATCAGATGCACAATTAACATCTGTTGAAGAATTAATTCCAAGATTAATCTTTGCTGTTGAAGTCAGGTCGTTCCTTGCGTCAAATACCTGATTCATCTCCTCCTGAGTCCAATTTATAATTTGCGGCAGTGACGGGTCATGGCTGTACGGTTCCCTTGTAGAACAGGACGGTGCACTGCTGCTTCCGTCTACCAGCATTTTTGCCGGTCCTAATTTGTAATGTGCATCTCCGATTCTTGTATGCAGTCCTGTTTTGATATGCTCATAAATGAAATCTTTAATCGACTGCTTTCCCAGCATTCTGTAAATCATTTCATATACACGAATATGCACATCCCTGTTCATACATGCTGTCTGTAATACTTTTACAAATTGTCCGCCGTAAGCACCTGCATCATGCACACTGGTAATTCCCTTACTTAAAAACATTTTATCGCACAGCTTATAAGCCTCTAATAACTTTTCATCATCATAAGTAATCATGGAATTCAGATAACCAAAACCTTCTTCTTTTACAAGTCCTGTCAATTCACCATTTTCATCTAAATCCAACTCACCCGGCTGAAAATTCTTCGCACTTTCTTTTGTCCAGCCTGCAATTTTCATTGCCATGGAATTACATACCCCTGTATGAAGATCTGCCCGCACACACCATACCGGATTTTCCGGTGACACAGCATCTAATTCACTAAAATGCGGATGTCTTTGCTCCTTCAATTTGTTCTGATCATATCCCTGAAGTATAATCCATTCACCCTTTTTTCGTTTTGGAAAAGTTTTTTGTATAATTTTCTGAATATTTTTAATTGATTTAAAGATTTTATAATCAATCGGTATTACAATTTCATTCAACAAAATCGCATTCAGCATAAAGTGAGAATGTGCTTCCACAAATCCCGGTATTAATGTAGTGCCCTGCAAATCTGCATAATCTTCTTACCGTTACTGCCATAGGCTGCTCCTTTCCACCCCTTACAAATGATGCTCTTATATTTTTTCTTATTCCACTCTTAATTCCGTGCGGACGTAATAACTGCCCAAAATAAAAGGGGCTGTCTGCACCGATGTACGAATCAGACATTTTCGTACAACGGCTGCTGACAGCCCCTTTGCTGATATATATTTCATATATCATAAGACCTGTTTTATTCAATTGTCAATACTTTATTTTTCCCACAGCTTCCTGTAAATCATTTCCATATCTTCAATAGTAACTGCTTTTCTTGTATTGCCTGGGCTTCCGCTGTCATAGGCATCCTGCGCCATCTTTCCGATAACTTTGAAAAATTCTTCTCTGTCAACACCGTATTCTTCCAGTGTCGGCACTTCGCAGATTTTACAGATTTCTCCCAAAGCCTCAATAAATTTTTTTGCCGCAGTTTCATCGGAATCGGAGGATTCTGCCCTGCCGACTGCCCTTCCAAGTGCTGCAAAACGCTCATAAGTTCCATCTGCCGCAAATTCCAGACAATCCTTTAACAGCATGGCATTCGACAGACCGTGCGGTACATGAAACAATGCGCCGATTGGACGGCTCATACCATGTACAATCGTAACGGATGAATTGTTAATGCAGATACCGGCTTCATATGCCGCTGCTGACATAGCTTCCCTCGCTTCTTTATCACTGCCGTCTGCATAAACTCTCGGCAGATAGGTAAAAATCTTTTTTACTGCAGAAACCGCATACAAATCGGTCTGTGCGGTTGCCTTTTTAGAGGTATATGCTTCAACTGCATGTGTGAGTGCATCCAGTCCCGTTGCCGCCGTGACACTCTTTGGCGTACTCATTGTAAACTGCGGGTCCACCACTGCAATATCCGGGAGCAGCACACTTCCCTTTAATAACATTTTAATCTGATTCTTTGTATCGGAAATAATTGTAAACTGCGTGACCTCCGAACCGGTTCCTGCCGTTGACGGAATAGCTGCCAACGGTGGAATCGGATTCTGAATAACTTTACCATTATAATCTGATATTTTCCCCGGATTTGTCACCATTGCGCCAATCGCTTTAGCCGAATCAAGCGGGCTGCCCCCGCCAAATCCGATAATAAAGTCACAGGCATTTTCCTGATACAGTAAAAGTCCTTCTTCAATCATTACATCGGTCGGCTCCCGTTCTGCTCTAAAATGTCCGTAAGCACTTTCATAAATCCCTGTTTAATCATGGACTGCCCCGTAACAATCAATGCTTTTGTACCAAGCGCACAGATGTCACTGCCTGCCGCCGCCAAAGCACCGTCCCCGATATATGTCGTTCCCGGTATTGTAAATTTTGCCGCCATATCTTTTCCTCCCGTCTTTTCTTCATTTCTTTGAGCAAATTATAAGACAGGATATTTTTTTACACAATGTTACTTTCGACAACTTTTCTTGTACAACTGCACAGATTTTTAATACCGT
>ENA-UPWO01000854-UPWO01000854.1-human-gut-metagenome-genome-assembly--contig:-NODE-854-length-15501-cov-148.424857_pt1 | contig 15501 bp, 10 predicted proteins | sample MGYA00250056_ERZ773388 | MGnify/ENA primary metagenome ERZ773388 (study PRJEB29103, sample SAMN06112004) | human gut metagenome | biome: human gut; feature: ankylosing spondylitis patient; material...
CAGGACTGGACTTCCATCATCGTAGTCTCGACCATGATTATTCTGAGCACCATCCTCCGCTTTGTGCAGGAATGGAAGGCCAACCGATCTAGCGAGGCTTTGCAGAAGATGGTGACCAACACCTGCTATGTGGTGCGACTTGGTTCAACCACCCGTGGCGGAACACCAGGCAATGAAATCAGCAATGAGGAACTGGTTCCTGGCGACCTCATCATGCTATCTGCCGGCGATATGATTCCTGCCGACGTCCGCATCATCGAATCCAAGGATCTGTTCGTCAGTCTATCCAGTCTAACAGGCGAATCTGATTCCATTGAGAAATTCCCAAATCTTTCAAAAGACCGCAACCATACGGGCAGCATTGTTGACCTCGACAACATCTGTTTCATGGGTTCCAACGTGGTGAGTGGTTCGGCAAAAGGCATCGTCTTTGCCACCGGCAACCACACCTATCTGGGAACCATCGCCAAGAACGTGGCGGGTCATCGTGCCGCTACAGCTTTCGACAAGGGAATCACCAAGGTGAGTCTGCTGCTCATCCGCTTCATGCTCGTGATGGTGCCTATTGTGTTTCTGGTAAACGGCATTACGAAGGGCGACTGGATGGAGGCCTTCATCTTCGCCATCTCCGTGGCCGTGGGATTGACTCCCGAGATGCTGCCGATGATTGTAACCGCCAACCTTTCGAAAGGAGCGATGGTCATGTCGCGCAAGAAGACCATCGTAAAGGATCTGAACGCCATTCAGAATTTCGGTACCATGAACATCCTCTGTACCGACAAGACCGGCACCCTGACTCAGGACCACATCGTATTGGAGCGCCACGTGAACGTGGATGGAACCGAGGACAAGGAAAATCGCATCCTGCGCCACGCCTATTTCAACAGCTATTTCCAGACGGGTCTGAAGAACCTGATGGACCGCGCCATCCTCTCGCACGTCAAGGAACTGGGATTGGAATCGCTGAGCAGCTCATATAAAAAGGTGGATGAGATTCCGTTCGATTTCACGAGAAGACGCATGTCGGTGGTGGTAGAAGACAGAAACGGCAAGCGACAGATCATCACCAAGGGAGCCGTAGAAGAAATGCTGACGGTTTGCAGCTTTGCGGAATTCGGAGGAAAAGTGGAGCCGCTGACCGATGGAATGCGAAACAAGGCACAGAAATTCGTAAAGGAGATGAATGCGCAGGGCATGCGAGTGCTGGCACTGGCGCAGAAGAGTTTCCTAAGCAAGGAGAATAACTTTGCCATCGAAGACGAGAAGGAGATGGTGCTCATTGGCTATCTTGCCTTCCTCGATCCTCCAAAGGAATCAGCTTCGCTGGCCATCAAGCAACTGCATGAGCACGGTGTGGAAGTGAAGGTGCTTTCGGGCGATAACGAGGCGGTGGTAAAGGCTATTTCCAGACAGGTGGGAATCAATACTTCTGATTCCGTTACGGGACCGGAACTGGAGAATATGAGCAAGGAAGCCAAGCTGGAAGCGGTGATGAAATGCAGCATCTTCTCAAAGCTTACCCCGATGCAGAAGGCAGAAATCATCCAGCTCCTGCAGAAGAGCAACAATACCGTAGGATTCCTGGGCGACGGAATCAACGACGCAGCAGCCCTGCGCGAATCAGACATCGGAATCTCGGTAGATTCGGCTGTGGATATTGCCAAGGAGAGTGCTGACATCATCCTGCTGGAGAAAGACCTGATAGTGCTGGAAAACGGCGTACAGGAAGGAAGAAAGACCTTCGGAAACATCGTGAAATACGTGAAGATGACTGCCAGTTCCAACTTCGGCAATATGTTCAGCGTGCTGGCAGCGAGTGCCTTCCTGCCTTTCCTGCCGATGCTTCCTATCCATCTGCTCATTCAGAACCTGCTCTATGATATTTCCCAAACCACCATTCCTTTCGACCGCATGGACAAGGAATATCTCGCCAAGCCACGTGTATGGGATTCAGGCGATTTGAGCAGATTCATGATCTGGATTGGACCTATCAGTTCGATATTCGATATTGCCACCTACATGGTGATGTGGTGGGTATTCAAGTGCCAGGGACCGGACATGGAATCCCTCTTCCAGTCGGGTTGGTTTGTCGAGGGCTTGCTTTCCCAGACCCTCATCGTTCACATGATCCGTACCCGCAAGGTTCCGTTCATCCAGAGTTCTGCCTCATGGTCTGTGATGCTGATGACCTTCTCCATCATGGCTGTCGGCATCTGCATTCCATTCACATCATTCGGCTGTTCAATCGGCTTAACTCCTCTGCCATGGACTTACTTCCCATGGCTGGTAGGCATTCTGCTGTCTTACTGCGTATTGACGCAATGGCTCAAAACTCTTTACATCCGGTCTTTCAAGCGCTGGCTATAATTCAGGAAAATGTTTATGTTTGTTCCGTCTAAATACCTATAAATAGGGATTAGGCGGAACCAAAACTATTCAAAACAACTAAAAAATACCTAGAAATGAGGATAAAGACAAGCGCCCTACTATTTAGAAGAAATAAAAATACCGATTATTAAGTATTGCAGGATTTTGAAATATCCTGTACCTTTGCAGCATGAATTAGCGAGATGCTCGCAAGTGGCGAGCAAGTGAACAAGAAATGATACAAAACGTAATTATACAAAACACGAAGATTATACAAAAACATTAAGAAATGAAGAGAATTATTTTTATTATTTTAGGGTGCATCCATATTTGCCTTGCTTATGCTCAGAGCTTTAACGGACAATATATTTCTGAATGGCAATGGGACATGAACAAGAATACCAATCTGATCAATCAGCTGAGATTGGAACTGAGTGTTCCGATAGGAAAAGGAAAGGATTCGTTCGAGGCGGCTACACTGCATGTGGCAAAGACCAACGATGGCATTATTGATGACTGGCAGGGATTTTCGAACATAGATGCAGACAACAACTTCGCCATGCTTGCCGTGCTGGGCTACATGCACGAGTGGAATTCGGGCCATCTGTTTGTGGGTGTGAGAAACGTGAACGAGGATTTCTTCACCTCTGACGTTACGGCACTTTTCCAAAACAGTTCTGAAGGAATTTTTCCTACGGTTGCTTCAAGCTATCCGATAGCCAACTATCCGTATTCGGGCTTGACTCTTTATTTTGATGTAACCAAGGGTGGATGGACTTTCAGAAACAGTCTGTATAATGGCGTAGGATATAATGGCTGGAAAGCCCACGACAATCCTTTCCTGGTTCGCCCGAAGAAGGATGGAATCTTCAATATGTCGCAGTTGGAGTATGAACATAAAGGTGGAAAATATTTTGCGGGTGCTGCCGTTCATACCCGTCAATATCCGATAAACGAGGATGGCGAAATGGTTTCTGCCGATGAATCCAAGGGCAAGACCACCTGTGCCTGGTGGGTTTACGGAGAGCAGAGTGTTTGGAAGTCAGGAGACAAGAACATTTCGTGCATGGTGCAATATTCCGAGAACACCAGTCATCAGAATGCCTGCTACCGATACGCCGAACTGGGCGGCGCCTATCAGGACGATAAGAACGAGTGCGGCCTGTCAGGCCAGTACGCCCGCTTTCAGCAGGGTTCAGAATATTCGTTGGAAGTAACGTGGAAAAGACAGCTGACGGAATCCATTTCCCTTCAGCCATCGTTCCAATACATCAAAAACGACAATGGAGATTTCACGGCTCTTAGTGCCCGACTCTATGTCAGTTTCTAAAGGAAATAGATAATTAGCAAAAAGTGTACATCGTTTTAGCTTTTAAAAGTAAAATGATGTACACTTTTTATATGATAAAATAGCAGCTACCCACTATTTTTTCGTCTATAGACGAAAATTTTCTTATTTCCATCATTTTTTTCGTCTATGGACGAAAATTTTGAAGTATCGAGATTGTTTCAATCTTATTTCCTTGCTATCCATTTCGGCAAGACCAGGGTGCCCATCACCAGGAAAGGGTAATAGAAGATGGCGCGCCAGAGCATGGCGGCAAGGATGGCTACTGAGGCATCGGGCAGGAAATCAGCATAATAAAGACGGAACATCAACTCCGCCACGCCACTTCCGCCAGGCGTAGGACTCAGAATGGAAATCATCCACATCACCCATTGGCGGCACCAAGCCACCAGCATGTTGCCCTGACAATGGAAGGCTATGAGAATAGCTACCACGATGGCGAATCTCGACAGCCACGCCAGGGAAGTATAACCCATCAGCTGCAGCCAGAATCTTCCGCCCTCTAGCTTAGCCTCCTCCGAAGCCATCGTCATCTCCTCGGAAAACTTCTCTACCTTGGGCAGGAATCTGCGAAGGAAAGGAATCTTGCAGCATCCCTTCAATACCCAGCCCAGAATCTGAGGACGATGCAACAACAAGAGGTAGAGGATGGCCGTCCAGACAGCAACGATAAGGGTGCTGACGATGAAAATAACCTGCACTCCGCCCTTAATCCATTCGTTCGTAGCATCCACTGAAATCCCCACTCCATCAGCCAAGCTGAACAAGAGATGCGATGGAACACAGAAATAGAGCAACACGCAACTGATGGCAAGAAAAGCCTCATCAGCCAGCAGGGCTGCAAACATGGTGAAGATACTTCTGCCCATAGAAACTCCCTCGCGATTGAGATAGACAAAAGCCAAACCACTTCCCCCCACCGCCGAAGGAGTGACGGCAGAAGTAAACTCGCAGAGCACATTGATGCGGAACGCCTCGGCTACGGATAACTTACGCTGGCAGAGATGACGGAAACGGAGGGTGAGCATCAGATTCTGGACCGCAAAGAGCAACACGCCCATTACTACCCCCAGAAAGAACCTGGGAGACAAATCTATCCTGCTCAGAACTTCCACATCAAACTCCCGAATCATCATTCCAACGATGACCACCAGTCCGATGGAAGCCGCCAACCATAAATGCCATTTTTTCATATTACTCTCAAAATAAAACTATACCTTATTATATATAGTAATATAACGATTAAATGGCTAATCTATTTTGTTGTCTGTCAATTAAATGCTGATATCTGTCCAAAACTTCTACAACTACGTCATTCCAAGAGCGCACCAGAGTCTCCGCGGCTACCGTATAGTTCATCTACACCCAACTGCTCGCCGTCTATCGCCGCCTTTGCCAAATCAATCGTCAGCGAATTGCCGAAAGGAGTTTTGCGGATAATGCTGTAATACTTTTTACCGCTGCAAAGGTATTTAAAGGATGTTACTTTCGTGTTACAAAGAAAATGAAAGAAGAGTGAAAGCATTGCCTTTTTACAAAAAGATTTAAAAAATGGGACTGAATAAAACAAGGTAACGATATTTTGATTATATTTGCAGTATTATTGCAAAACTAACAGATTTACGATATGAAAAAACTACTCTTATCCATCGCCTTTCTGCTCCCTGGTATGGGAATGATGGCGCAGACTCAGGTAACGACTGCCGAAGGTATCCTCGAAGGAAAAGACCTCTCAGGCATCATAGTATTCAAGGGTATTCCGTTCGCTGCCCCTCCGGTAGGAAATCTCCGCTGGAAGGCTCCGCAGCCTGTACAGAAATGGCAGGGCGTTCGCGAGGCCAAGGAGTTCGGACCGAACCCGATGCAGGAACCTCTCTTCGGCGATATGAACTTCGGTACGAAGACCAACAGCGAGGATTGCCTCTACCTTAATATATGGACACCGGCAAAGACCATGAAGGAGCATCTGCCGGTACTCATTTATTTCAACGGCGGAGGACTGATGGCGGGTAGCGGAAGCGAACCTCGATATGCGGGCGATGCGATGGCACGCAAGGGCATTATCTCCATCACAGCCAACTATCGTGAGGGCATCTTCGGATTCTTCGTCCACCCACAGCTCTCTAAGGAAACATCCTACAAGGGTTCCGGCAACTATGGATTCATGGACCAGGTGGCTGCCATCCAGTGGGTAAAAGATAACATCGAGGCTTTCGGCGGCGACCCTAACCGCATCACCATCGTAGGCGAATCGGCAGGTTCCATGTCGGTCAGCGCCCTGATGGCTTCCCCTCTCTGTCAGGGACTCTTTGCCCAGGCAATGGGTTCCAGTGGTTCGGTGATGGGATTCAAGAAGGTGGCTACACAGAAGGAAGCCGAGGAGAAAGGAGTGCAGCTTGCCCAGAAAATAGCCGAGAAGATGGGTAAGGAAACCGGAAAGAAGGTGAAAAAGAACGTAGGAATGAAGAATCTCGACGACCTTCGTGCCCTTCCTGCCGAGAAATTGATGAAACTGGCTGGCGTAAGAACGGTTCCGGTCTATAACATCGACGGATATTTCATGAAAGAACAGCCTGCAGAGGTCTTTGCCAAAGGCGAGCAGACCAAGGTACCTCTGCTCATTGGCGGTAACAACCAGGAGATGACTCCTGCAGCCGTATTGATGGGCAAGCAGCCAACCGTTGAGAATCTGAAAGCTGGCGCCAAGGCTACTTTCGGAGAAGAGAACATCGAAGAACTCTTCCGCCTCTACGGCATCAACAGCGATAAGGATGTATTGGAGCAGCCGGGCGTGAATCTAGCTTCGGATATCTTCCTCGATTATTCTACATGGAAGTGGGGCAACATGCACAAGCTGACCGGCGGACAGCCTGTTTACCGCTACCGCTATTGCCATCCTCGTCCTGCAATGGCCATCAAGGGCAAGGTGGCTGCATTGGCTGGCGGCGTGGTAGATGCCAAGGAAGATGCGGCTCCTGCGCCACAAGACAAGGGAGCCGTTCATTCTGCCGACATCGAGTATGCAATGGGTACATTGCCAACCAACCGCGTGTTCAACTGGCAGCCGGAGGATTATATGATCAGCGACATCTTCAGCCAGTATTACGTCAATTTCGTAAAGACCGGCAATCCGAATGGTCTGGGTCTGCCTGAGTGGCCATCCACCAACGGCAAGGCAGTAGCCCCTGTGCTTCAGATAGACGTGAATACCGTCGTAAAAACTGATGCCCAGATGGAGAAGCGCTATGATTTCATAGACAAACTGTTTTGGAAGAAGAAATAATTCTCTCATTACATTGAATCAATCGGAATACAGATTTCATTGAATAAACCAGAAATAGAGATGTTTCAGAAATTCATTATCAACAGAGACGGAGTACTGAAGTTCGGGCGTGTCTACCTGCACCGTGACATGCTGTCACCCGGCGAGCAATGCACCTATGGGGGCGGTTTGTGGAAGATAGATGAAGGCAGAGGCGCCATCGTGCTCTACGGCAGAAGTTTCGACTTCGGTCCTCCCGATTTCGACTTTGTGAAACAGATAGACTGGACGGGCTTGGGCGGCACCCCTCGCCCGCTCTTCTATCTGCCTCATTGGCCTAGCGAAGAAGAGATTGTGCCAGTCATCATCAATTAAGAAAATAGTATAATATTCTATAATTTTCTGTGTAAAACTTGCGGATAACAGAATAAAACACTATTTTTGCAAAGAGAAATCCTTCTCGGGGAAAGTGCTCTCTAAGAGAAAAGATTCCGTAAATAAGTAACAATTAAAAAGCAGTATAGTATGAAAAAGAAATTAGTTTTGACAGCAGCCGTCATCGCTGCATTGTCAGTTGTCTCCTGCAATGGCAAGAAGACAAATAGCCAGGGGGCTGACCAGGATAGCCTCAGTTATGCTGAAAATGATTCGCTCAATTCCAACGATGTCATTCTCGATTCCATCGCCGGCACCTACGAGGGAACTCTCCCTGCTGCCGACTGTCCGGGCATCAAGACCGTTTTGACGCTCAACGCCGACAGCACCTACCAGTACTCAGCCGACTATCTGGAGCGCAAGGATGGTCACGACGAAGCGAGCGGTATCTTCAAGGTATTGGCTAACAACGTGGTAGAAATCACCCGTCCATCAAGCGGCGAGACATCTTACTACAAGGTAAAGGATGCCAACAGCCTCATCATGACCGATTCGCTGGGCAATGAGCCTGAAGGCGCCATGGCTAAGCACTATGTGCTGACTAAGAAAAGGTAAAAGGGTAAAAAGGTAAAAGGGTAAAAAGAGCCCCCTAGCTTAACATTCCGCTAGGCTCTTTTTACCTTTTTACTTTTTTACCTTTTTACCCTTTTATCTTTAAAACGCCTTTTTTGCCGGTTCTCACAGCGCCATTATTACAAACCTGTTACATTCCTGCCTTTCAAGTTAAAATCAATTAAGTTTTGCACCGGAACCTTCGCTATTCCAGATATTTTTCCTAATTTTGCGCCCACGTTTCTAACAGATGAAATGATTTTAAGATTCAACGATAAATAAGGTGTTATATACTAAATAGATTAAGGAAAAAGAAAAATGGAACATGTTTTTACTGAATCGATGTTTTTGGTGGGATTCGTGATTTTCATCGCCGCCATACTCGTATTAGACATGCTGGTCATCGACCGAAAGGCACATGTGGTTTCTATCAAGGAAGCAGGTTCATGGACGGCTGTATGGATTATTCTCGCGCTCGCCTTCGCCGTATTCATCTATTTCCATGGTGACATGGTACACGGCATAGAGAACTTCGACGACCTGAAGCTGATAGCCTCGCGCTATGCTTCGCATCTCAAACTGGACCCGAACGACTATGAGGGGAGTCTGCAGCAATACCGGCACTATATGACTATCTCCTACATCTCGGGTTATCTGATAGAGAAAACGCTCTCGGTAGATAATCTCTTCGTGATGATGATGATTTTCACCTCGTTCGGAGTGGACAAGAAAGATTACCAGCACGTACTGAACTGGGGTATCCTGGGAGCCATCGTGCTGCGCTTCGTCTTCATCTTCGCGGGTGCTGCGCTCATCAGCCGGTTCGCCTGGATATTGCTCGTATTCGGAGGATTCCTGGTTTACAGCGGTGCCAAGATGTTCCTCAACAGAAACAAGAAGGAAGAGATCAATGCCCTGGAGCATCCGGTAGTGAAGTTCATGCAGAAGCGCCTGCATCTGGGTCCGCTGGTGATGACGGTGGTATTCATCGAGTTCTGCGACCTGATTTTCGCATTCGACAGCATCCCAGCCGTATTCTCGGTATCGCTCGACCCGTTCGTGGTGTTCTTCTCGAATATCTTCGCCATCCTGGGCTTGCGTGCCCTCTTCTTCCTGCTGGCAGCGATAGCAGACAAGTTCCGCTATCTGAAGGTGGGTGTGAGTGTGCTGCTGGTGTTCATCGGTGTGAAGATGCTCATCCACGATTTCTTCGAGATTGATGCAGTCAGTTCGCTGGTATTCATCATCCTCGTACTGCTCGTCAGCATCGGGGCTTCGGTGGTGATTCCGCAGAAACAGGAAGCGTTGGAAAATACGAAATAAGCAAACCATTCGTAAAGGAGATTATCATCAGGTAATCTCCTTCCAGGAAAACATAAAAAGGGCGATTGCTATTCCCCACGCAAGGGATAAGCAATCGCCCTTATCTTTTATGAACTTAGTTTAGAAAGAAGAGCAAATGAATTTTTCACTCTTCCCTCTTCACTCAATTTACTTCCAAGGATTCTCTGTTGGGTAAGGCAGGCTAGCTGGCTGATTGTAAGCGATATCCTTGATGCCGAGATACTTGAATACCTCGAACAAGGTCTTACCTACGTGAGAGAATGCTACGGCTCCGTGGTGTGGATAACCCTTCTGAATCAATACGTGACGATAGAAGCGACCCATCTCGTTGATGGCGAAGATACCGATACCACCGAATGAACGGGTAGGAACATCGAGAACCTCACCCTCTGCGATGTAGCTGCGGAGATTGCCCTCAGAATCGCACTGCAGACGGTAGAATGTGATGTCAGAAGCTGCGATATCACCCTCCAAAGTACCACGGGTGAAGTCTGGTTTACCACCATTCTCCAACAGGCGGTTCTGGATGAGCTGATACTTGATCTTACGGCTTGAGCACATCTTGCACTGTGGAGTGTTACCGCAGTGGAAGCCCATGAAGGTATCAGTCAACTTATAGTCGTACTTGCCCTGGATGTCCTCATCATAGATATACTGAGGAACTGAGTTGTTGATATCGAGCAATGTAACGGTATCGTCAGAAGCACACATACCGATGTACTCAGAGAGTGCACCATAGACATCTACCTCGCAAGCTACAGGAATGCCGCGGCTAACGAGACGGCTATTTACATAGCAAGGCTCGAAACCGAACTGGCTTGGGAATGCAGGCCAGCACTTGTCAGCGAATGCTACATACTGGCGAGAACCCTTGTGAGCCTCTGCCCAGTCGAGCAATGTCAACTCAAACTGTGCCATTCTGCGGCTGAGGTCAGGATAGTAGCAGCCTTCGCCCATCTCCTTGGCCATATCAGCGCAAACCTCATCGATACGTGGGTCGTTCTCATGCTCCTTGTAAGCTACGAGAAGGTCGAGCTCTGAATTCTCCTCTATCTCAACACCGAGTTCGTACAAACCCTTGATAGGAGCGTTGCAAGCGAAGAAGTCCTGTGGACGTGGACCGAAGGTGATAATCTTCAAGCCCTTCAAACCGAGGATAACGCGAGCTACAGGAACGAAGTCCTGAATCATCTTAGCTACTTCCTCTGCTGTACCTACAGGATACTCAGGGATGTAACCCTTCAGGTGGCGCATACCAAGATTGTAAGAGCAGTTGAGCATACCGCAGTAAGCGTCGCCACGACCATTGATCATGTCGCCGTCACCCTCAGCAGCTGCAACAAACATGCAAGGACCATCGAAGTTCTTTGCAATCAAAGTCTCAGGAGTCTCAGGACCGAAGTTACCGAGGAATACAACCAAAGCGTTGCAGCCCTGCTCTTTCACTTCGCCCAAAGCCTTGAGCATATCTTTCTCGTTCTCAACTGTAGTCTGGCAGTTGAAAATTTCACCCTTGTACTCTTTTACGATGTTCTCACGGCGCCGAGTAGAAAGCGCGATTGGAAAACAGTCACGGCTAACGGCAATAATACCGAGCTTTACTTGTGGAATGTTGTTGCTTACCATAATTTTAGTTTATTACTTAAGTTTTTGTATAAATTGCTTTATATTTATTGTTTATTATTTTGATTTTTTCGAGTTTGTTCGGCTGACAATTATTCATTGTTCCGAGCACAAAGGTACAAATATATTTTGTATCACCAAGCGTTTTAAGGAATTTTTAATTCAAAAAAATGGCGCAAAACCGTGATTCTGCGCCAAATGTAACATATGATAAAGTTCTTGATACATTTCATACATGTCTCTATTATCATCTGATACCCCTTTTCTGCCTTAACATCTTCTTTAATATCTTCGCAGCGGGCGGTACCGGATGGTATAAATCTGATTGAAGTACTCCTTCCAGCTGTTCGGCTCCTTGTCGTCATCACGCACGATGCGGATGCCATAGAATCGGGTACCCGTCTCCTTGTATTCCCGGAATCTCGACAACAGCTGCTGTGGCGGATCTGGAATCAGGAAGTCGGTTATCCAAAGCACATCGGCATTCACGTAATGAAGACCGTCGTTGTCGAGAAGGTCGAACATCTGGGTCATCATCTTCTTTGCCGAAGTTCCGCCGCCGATAAACGGAAGGTGTGTTGTGGTTGGCTGGCGACGGATGCCTCGCCCGGTATGCGCCTGTCCATCTCCGTCGGACGGAACTTCATCTGCTTCGGCTGATTCCATCATAGTGATTCCGATTCTCTTCAGGCGCTCTGCCTTCCGCTTCGCCATCAGGTCGATGGCACGGGTACTGACGGAGAAATCTATCAGGAAGCAGTCTCGCTCCAAATCTTCTGCCGTCTCTTCCAGCAGAGAGATGAGTGTTGAGGATATCCTTTCGGGCGTGCCATACATACTGGCTGAGGTGTCCAGGCAGACAATCATCGGACCCTTGCGGGAGGCATGGGTAAAGCCCAGTTTGCGGGATGGTTTCGACATTTCGCTCTTATAACGGAAGGTCTGGAGTCTTCGCGTGCGATACTTATAGATAAAGAGGCCCTCCATATCCTCGTCACAGTACTGTGCCAGTTCGAGCGGGAGAAGGGAGTTGAGATCATCGCCCACGGTAATGCCCTCGATATCGCTTCCCGCAGAATGCTCCATCTTCATCTCTACACCCGATGCTATGGTGAGCCGGTCTTTGCCGTTGGCATCGGCTACTCGTCCCATCTTCGCCACAATTTCCTTGATTTCGGGATATTTATCCTGAATCTTCACCTGGTTCAGACGGCGTTCAAACTCCGTTTCAGTCCATCCGTTCGTCATCAGTTCCCAGGCTTGTACGGCGCGCTGTTCCGAAACGCCCTTCGTCTTCATGTTGCGGGTTATCTGGTCCATCATGCGCACCAGTCCTGTTTCGAAGTTGTTCTGACGGAGCGAGATAAAGTCCTTTAACTTGTTCAATACCTGATGTTCAATGCAGACCTTCCAGTCTCTTACCAGCCTTTCCCAGTTTTCGGGTTTCGAAGCCCCGTCTCCAGTCATCAGTTTAAGGAAGAAAGGTTTATCGAACCCATCTTCAGCATGTTCCTGTTCCAGCTGGTCGAGCAAAGGGAGCCACACCTGTTCATCCATCCGCTTGAAGGGAGCCCAATCGAGCACATCATCTGCCCGATGACTCTCGGTCCAGGCACGCTGGCGCTGGAACCGCATGTGATGGACGCATTCCACGATGAATTTTCCCACGCTATCATAGAACACCTTGCTCTTAATCTTGCTGTTCACCACCTGGCGCACGAATTTCTGCACCTCTTCGCCAGTTTCTTCTATGGTTACTTTCAGGGTAAAGAGATGAATGAGATAATCCTTCAGCGGGTCTTCCTTCAAATTCCAAGGCATGGCGGTGCCTGTCGGATCAGGAATCTTCACCTGTCCCGACTTGCAGAAGTCATCCAGCATCTTCAAGTAATACTGTGCCTCCGCCAAATCCTTGTTATTCTGGTATTTCATAGGAGTAAATCCTTATTTTTTCTCCATCAGATATTCTGCGAAGATTCTTGCAGCACTCTCTACTTTGGCTGCGCAAGGGCGAGACTTGTAATATTCTGCCGTTCTTGCCGAAGCCACATAGCTGGACTGCGCTTTCTCGTGGCCCTTCAAGCCGAGAATCTCGGCACAGATGATACTGCCGTTCTGCTCCTTCGATTTGGCGAGCAAATCCTGCACCACCTTATAGCAGGCCGACTTGCCCTCGCGGTCATCCCCCTCGGTCTGTCCGCAATCCAAGCCAACGAGCACCACGATTCCCGAAACAGCACCGCACATCATTCTCATTCTGCCTACTCCACCACCGAAGCCGGCACCAATGCGCTTCGCCATCTCATCATCAAGACCATATAAATCGGCAAAGGCAGCCACTACCGACTGGCAGCAGCCATAGCCCTGCATAAAGTTATCCACCGCCTGGTGAACACGCGCCTCCAACTCAGGAGTCAATATTTTCTGTTCATTCATCATGTTTAGATTCTTCTATATATAATAATGTAATAGGAGGCGATTAAACCTCATAAAGTTTCATCGTATCCTGACGGGTAAACGCCAGTTCCTTATAGAAATCGCGGAGATAAGCCGATATTTTCGCCTTATCATCAGCAGATGCGAAGAGATTCTCGCCCAACTGCCTTTCCAGCGAGCTCAAGCCCTCCGAAAGGTTTTCTATCTCTCCCTCGTAATCCCTTCCATCCTCCGGATTCCTGCGTACACGATGATATTTGATGTCCTCAGCAAGCGCATTCTTCATCTCCACGAGTTTATCTGCAAAAGGAGAAAAGAGGGCACGGATCACGATGTTTCGGATAGCATCCCGCTCTTCCGGTTCCTGCCACAGACAATGGTAGATAGGCAGCAAATCGCAGATATCCACCTCTTCCCTATCCTGCATAAAGGCTGAAGTGCGAAGCAGGCGGACGATATTCTTCCATCTTCGGTCACTCACATAGATATTTCTGCGCTCGGCAGCCTCATCCACATTCACGGCTCTCAGAGATTTACGGATAGCAGAAATTGCATCGAGTACCTCGATTTTCACGCCAATCTTATCGATACGCTCCGTCCATCCTGCATACTCCTCAGCAGTAATAGCATTTGAATTCGCTTTTCCTTCGGCCGCCGAACTTTGTTTTTTCACTCCTCGTTCTTCACTCTTCACTTCAGAAGCTCTTTGTTCTTCACTCTTCACTTCCAAGAGCATCGCCCGGAAATTCTTCTCCAGCTTAATCGGTCGGCTTTCTATTCTGATGACGAATCGGTCCCAGAGCGCCTCCAGTCCTTCTCCCTTAGCCGGCAACTCATTGCTTGCAGCCACGAGAAGCTTCAGAGGAAGATGCATTTCTCGATTGCCGTTTCTGAAGATTTTCTCGTTAATCACCGTAAGGAGCGTGTTCTGGATCGCAGGTCCCGCCTTCCAGATTTCATCCAGGAAAACCACATCGGCTGTAGGCAGATACCCCTCCACCGCACGCTCGTAAGTATCCGAAGTCTTCAGTTTCTGAATGCTCACCGGACCGAAGATTTCATCGGGTGTAGAGAATCGCGACATCAGATACTCAAAGCTCTGAGCCTCTCTGAATGCCGTTTTCAACTGTCTGGCCACCATACTCTTTGCCACACCCGGAGGTCCCAGCAGGATGATACTCTCACCTGCCAGAGCTGCCAGGAGCGAGAGCGATATCTCCGTCTCCTTCTCATAAATGCCCCGGTTCATCTCACCGAGTAATTGTTTGAATCTTTCAAGCATATTCTTACTTTTCTATTCAGAATCATATAAAGACAAAAAGAAGTTAAGAGATAAAATTCATTATCCCTTAACTTCCTCATATTCTTTTATATAAATAAGGTATGGCTTACTTTACGTTGCCCACCTTAATCAAGTACTCAGCAATCTGAACAGCGTTTAGGGCAGCACCCTTACGAATCTGGTCGCCAGTCAACCACAATGTGTTACCATTGTCATCAGCCAGATCCTTGCGGATACGACCTACATATACATCGTCCTTGCCGGCGCTCTCCAATGGCATTGGATAAACGTAGTTCTGGGCATCATCCTTTACGGTTACGCCTGGAGCAGCCTCCAAAGCCTTGCGGATGTCCTCTACAGCCAATGGCTTCTCTGTCTCGAACCATACACTCTCTGAGTGAGAACGGAGTGAAGAAACGCGAACGCAGGTAGCACTGGTGCGAACATCAGAGTGCATGATCTTGCGGGTCTCGTTATACATCTTCATCTCCTCCTTGGTATAATCGTTAGGAGTCATCTTGTCAATCTGTGGGATGACATTGTATGCCAACTGATGAGGGAACTTATTGATATGCTCAGTCTTACCGGTCTCGATGATATCCTTATACTGCTGCTCAAGTTCAGCCATGGCAGCAGCACCAGCACCTGAAGCACTCTGGTAAGAAGAGATATGAATCTTCTTGATATGGCTTAAGTCATCGATAGGCTTCAACACTACTACCATCATGATGGTGGTACAGTTAGGGTTGGCGATGATGTTGCGAGGGCGGTTCAAGGCATCCTCAGCATTTACCTCAGGTACAACCAGAGGCACGTCGTCGCACATACGGAATGCGCTAGAGTTATCAATCA
>ENA-UPWO01000859-UPWO01000859.1-human-gut-metagenome-genome-assembly--contig:-NODE-859-length-15453-cov-131.491545_pt1 | contig 15453 bp, 14 predicted proteins | sample MGYA00250056_ERZ773388 | MGnify/ENA primary metagenome ERZ773388 (study PRJEB29103, sample SAMN06112004) | human gut metagenome | biome: human gut; feature: ankylosing spondylitis patient; material...
AAGGGTAAGGTAGTGGTTATGGCTGACTACGGTGCATTCGTTGAGATTGCTCCAGGTGTAGAGGGCTTGATCCACGTTTCTGAGATGTCTTGGAGCCAGCACCTCCGTTCAGCTAACGACTTCATGAAGGTTGGCGACGACGTAGAGGCTGTTATCCTGACTCTCGACCGCGCTGAGCGTAAGATGAGCCTCGGTATCAAGCAGCTCAAGGAAGATCCATGGGAGTGCATCGAGACTAAGTTCCCTATCGGCAGCAAGCACGTTGCTAAGGTTCGCAACTTCACTAACTTCGGTATCTTCGTAGAGCTCGCAGAGGGCGTTGACGGTCTGATCCACATCTCTGACCTCTCTTGGACCAAGAAGATCAAGCACCCATCTGAGTTCACTACAGTTGGTGCTACTCTCGACGTAGTAGTTCTCGAGATCGACAAGGAGAACCGCCGCTTGAGCCTCGGCCACAAGCAGTTGGAGAAGAACCCATGGGATGAGTATGAGACAATCTACACTCCAGGTTCTGTACACAAGGGTACCATCGTTGAGATGATGGATAAGGGTGCTGTAGTTGCTCTCGCAGAGGGTGGCGAAGGCTTCGCTACTCCAAAGCACCTCACCAAGGAGGACGGCTCAATGGCTAAGAAGGGCGAGGAGCTCGACTTCAAGGTAATCGAGTTCGTTAAGGAGACAAAGCGTATCATCCTCTCTCACTCTCGTACATTCGAGGAGGGCAAGGACGAGCCTATCTCTAAGCCAGCTCACAAGCGTGGTGGTAACGGTGGTCGCAAGAACGAGACTCCAGCTATCAACAACGTAGCTGCTGGTACTTCACTCGGCGACATCGATGCTCTTGCTAAGTTGAAGGCTCAGATGGAGGGCAAGGCTTAATCTCCTGGAGATAAAGCATTTGCTATTCATTAGCTAAATAAAAAATTTAAGGGGACTGAAATTTCAGAAATGAGATTTCAGTCCCCCTTTTTTTGTGTGGGTGGGAAAATGTGGATGGCAGAGGGAAGAATTGTCTTTTTTAAAAGTTTTTTATTTCTTCAAGAAACCGTACTCGTACACCTTAGGCTCTATCTTCTGTGCAAGAACCTTCAGTCTTTGGCGAAGTTCTGCCATAAGCTGATTGTAATGTTCGTCTTGGCTGCCTGTGTTCATTTTGCCCTTGTCGTTCACGCCTTGGAAATGCAAGCGAATGTCGTATAGGGCTGCGTCGGCGATGGCTTCGGGCTGTTCGTGATAATATCTCCACAGAGCCTTTCCTGCCTCCATCACGGCTTGTGCCTCTGGGCTGAATGCGATAGGAGTATTAGGCTGCTGGGGAGCAATGGCAGTAGCGGTGCTGGCTTGACAAGATGAGCTTGTTCCATTTTGCCCCCCCATAATTGGGGTATCGCCAAACAGACTTTGCTGTACTGGCTGTGTTTTCTTTTGCCCAGTCTTGCCCTTGCCTCGGATATAGTCACTCATGAAATGGCTCTTGAAGGCTTCCTTGGCATCCACTTCTTGCTCAGTGAATGGGATCCAATGGTTAGTGCCCTGTACAGCCTGTATGTTGTTATTGAACAATGTATAGGCAAGGCAGTCGCTCTGAAACTCCAAGTCGGTCTTCCATCCATCATTAGGATACAAGAACTGGTCTCGGTCGTTGAGCCAAGTGGCTTCTATAGAGTGGCAAACTGCGATGTAAATCGTGCATTCTTTTACATTGTAGTCTGTAACCCAACTACCACGTGGTGACTTCATTTGAGCTTTGTCGTTCATGATGAAATTATAGTTCACATTTGAAAAATCATGTGAGCGACATGACATGAATCCGATTTTCATTTCATTGGGCTTGTTGCGCGTCTCGATAATCCAGTCGTTGATAGATGGCATCCCATCAAAAGGAGCCAAAGTCTTCTTGCCGATAAATTCTCCCTTTCTGTTGTAAACATCCGTAATGGTCTCTGTGAAGACATCGTAATCGTCCAAATGCCAAATGAAGAATCCTATAGGGAATTTTCCCTTTACATTATCAAATGTATCGGCTGGAACAATAAAATTTCGACCGAGCTTCGCTCGGAACGTTTTTCGGAAATCACGGAAGTTGGGTGCTTGCGCAATTTTCAACTTTGAAAATTGCGCAAGCACCGCTGTAGGGATTTCATCATATATTCTGATGATGAACTGAGCAAATAATTCTCGCCCTGCGATTCCTATCTTATCTAAGTATTTCTTGTATGTCAGATGCTTTACTGCCACATTGGTTTTCTGCATACCGCCTCCAGCTGCAATAACCTTTCTGTTTCCTGCCTCCGCATACGGCGGATTGATATAAATGACGAGTTTCTTGCGCTTCTCCTCGTCTTTCAATATCTCGATGAGCGACTCTGGGAGTTTGCTCTCCTCTGGCTTGTCGAGGTTGAAAGGATCGTTGAGGAAGTCGAACTGGAATACATGGCTGTCGAGCAAGTTACTGCCGCCGTGCTCCCCACGCAAAGCCTTGTTCATCGTGGCGATGCGGGTGTGCATCACCTCCACATCTGCCTTGTCGAGGGTAGATGCGTAGATGTTGTACTTGTTGGTCAAGCCTGCCAGCAAGTTACCCGTGCCAGCACAGCAATCCCAGATATAGTATTCCTCCTGCCAGTTCTCGCCAAGTTCTCTTGCGAGGTATTCCTGCGATAGCTCCACCCACTGCGGAGGAGTGAAGAATGAGCCTTTGCGCTCCCTTACGTCCTGTGGCACGAGCAAGTCTCGGCGTTCCACCATCTTGTCCCAGTATTTGCGACGAGGTGGACGCTTGTATCGGTTCCAAAATTGAGTGTGCGCATTCTGGTTGTCGAGGAATACGGCTTGGGTATAGTTTTCCAGCCCAGTGTCGTTCACACAGCGGTCGAGCACGTAGTGGTCTGACTTCAGAAGCACGAAGAGTTTTTCCTTGAGTGTGGTGTTGTTGGCAGAGAGTAGGTCAGCGAGGTAGAAGTCGGCATCGATGATGCCAGCCTCCTTCAGCTTGTCCCAGTCACCGTTGATGGTTGGTTTCACCTCGGCGCACCATTTGCGGTAAATGTGGGTAAAGTTGTTGATAGTTACCTGTATCTGCTTCACGCCGTCCTGTCCCATGCGGAAATTTCGCTTGATAAACTGGCGCAGTTCCTTCTCGTCGGTGGCGTAGCGGAAGAGCACCAGTTGCTTTTTCATCAACGAGGAGAGTAGCCCAAGGAGTTGCTGGAACTCCTTCGACTGGTGGTCGGATGGGGTGACGTTCCAGTTGAAGTCGTTCTGGGAGAACACATCCATCACCTCATGGTATGGCACGAAGGCTATCTTCTCGGCGTCGAACGCACCGAGAAATGCTGGTGGCAGCTTGTCCTCGTAAGTGCGGGCCTTACCGATGGTGAGGATGAGCTGTATGAACGATTCCATTATGTCGTACGATGTGCCCTTCTTGGCTTCCGCCCAGAGCAGGTATTCGGTTTCGAAGAGTTGCGGACCGTGCGTAGGCACAGCCACGGCAAAGTCTATATTGCCGATAACTGGCGTGGAGTCATAGGTGGCGAACCAGTCTGCCGCCACCTTGTTCTTCAGTTCCGCCTCCTGTATGTTGCCATAAAATGATGTTGCCATGATGTGATGATGTGTTATTGTCTGTATATTTTGCTTTATTTCTCAGGTCTTGTCGTGATGCCCTCAAGAATCTCGCTTAGCTATGTAGTTGACTGCTGCCATGAGGGTATGAATGATAAACCCCAGCCTCATTTTTATATTCTGTCTGCAGCTGCACGTATGCGGTTTGCCACCTCGCATAATGCGCCACGAAGCATAGTCTTTTCCTCTTCGGTGAAACCTCCCACTCCACCATTTCCATCGATGCCATCGAGCTTGTAATAAAGCCATGATGCCGACTTGCCGAAATATGTATGTGCTATCTCTCGCCACGACACGAGCATCTGAATATCCTGGATACGCTGCTTTACAGCACTATCCTTGGTCTGCTCATCGTTTTGTTTAATAATTTTCATATCAAAAATTGCTTAAATGAAGTCTCCGGCACGGAATCGTGCCGGGGACTGGGATATGTGAATAGTTAACTCTATGTCAACTGCAAAGAGCTAATGCGTTGTCCAATCTCCTGAACGGCACGATTGAAAATATCTTTCTGCTCGGAATTGAGCGTGTAAACATGACCGCGAACCTCTGAGCCATTGAGACGCTGAGAGAGCCATGCAGCGCTTTTTCCGAAGTATTCCTGTGCGATGTATCGAAGTGGCAGCAACTTGTAATCTTCCTTTGCAAGCTGCTCACGCAAAGTCTGGACTTCACTCTGAAGCTGATCGATCTTTTGGTTGATAAAAACCTTCGCCTCCTCTCTAAAGCTATCATCAGCATTTAATTTGATGTAGTTTAAAATCTCAGTTTTTCGAGCTTCGCTCTTTTCGTCTTCCTTGCCTGCAAGAGAAGCGTATTCCCTAAGTAAATCCATGTTATTATTCATACCTATCTTTTTTATTCCCCTCCCGAAGGAGGGGAGATTTTTAAAAATCTAGTTATCTATTAACGATGCAAAAATACATAAAATTCTTTTAACAACCAAATGAAACATAAATTTTCTTTTATGTTTAACTCGTTTTTAACGTTTGGAGACGATAAAGCCCCCGATGCGTCACGCACCAGGGGCTCAGAAATCTATTAACTATGTTCCTATCATTATATGAAAACTGTCGTGCTTTAAATTACGGCAGTCTGTAATTCTTTAGCTATTTGATGCAGGCATTCCAAAATCTGCGACTTTCTCTTTTTGCCAGGCTCATGGAATGTGTATGGCTACTAAGGGATTATTTCAACTTTCTAATCTGCTCTTCAGTCAATCCTGTCATTTTCATCACCGTAGCATCATCCATACCATTCTTAGTCAGATTTTCTACCATACGTCTCAGCATCTCCTGCTGTTCCAGAAGGTCGGCATCCTTCTGCTTGATGGCCTTCTCTTGCTCAAGAAGGTCGGCATCCTTCTGCTTGATGGCCTTCTCTTGTTCAAGAAGGTCGGCATCCTTCTTTTCAATAAGTTTTGCCTGCTCCATAATCGCAGTATCACGATCCTCTAAAGCCTTGAAGAACTCAGCTTCAGCATTCATCTGATAACGCATTTCAGGATCAGCGGCAGCCGACTGAAGTCTATGAACAATATATTCCATTTCACCATCACCAGCATACTGCGATTCATCTACTCTCAATACTCTCCTATCCTCCTCGTAAGCAAGAGTCTGGTCGAAGACACTCAGCACTCTCTCCAAGTGATTATTCACCTTGCCTCTTAGCAAAGGAATCTGTACGATAATGCTGTCGTGCTGCAGACTCTCCACAAACGGATCAGGCTGATCAAGCACCACCTCCTTACCCTCGTAGTCGTAAATGCGATGCTGGGCATAGACCACAGGCTCATTGATTTCACCTACACGATGCCCCAACAGATACACGGCAACAGTAGGAAGAGCATACTTATTGTCAGATTCTTTCGTCATATTCTCCTTGTTGTTATATTGCAAGGCGAGATATTGGCGGAAACGTAAAGTTTCCGTCTCAAGCCATGTCTTCTGCAGTTCGATAAGAATCAGTTTCTGTGAACCATCCTTCTCCTTCACCTTGGCGGCGAAGTCGATTCTGAACATGGAAATGGCATTGCGATTGATATTGCTGTATTCGTTGCGGCGCATCTTTACCTCCAGCACCTCCTTCTGCAAGAGTGCCGAAAGAATGGTCTTAGCGATGCGTTCGTCCTCCATCAGGTATTTGAACACGGCATCATAAAGTGGATTTGCAACATATACCATCATAACTTACTATTTATTAATTGAAAGAATTGTTTTAACTCCTATCCTGCAAATATACGCCAATTATCCGAAACCACCAAATTATTTCTGTTAAATCTCGCAGTATCAAGGGGCAAAAAAATATTTTTATCACTTCATCTACTATAGTCACGAAGTATTCATCTCCTTGGTTATGTCACGGAATTTTCATTTTTTTGCAATGCGTAAGGCAATGTCGCCTTTGCATAAAACAAAAGTAATGAAAAAGAACACAGAAAACAGACCAAGACCCAAGGCTACCATCTACATTCAATATGATGCAGAGAAGGCAGAAAAATTCACTGGTTACACCACAAGATGGAAAATGCAGAGAAAGGAAACCTTGAACATCAGCCTCTTCATCCGAGAGTTGAATGAGCAATACAAGATTACGAAATCAGCCTTTCACGAGACAAGTGGAATACACAACAAGGTATTCAACAAATACCTGAACGTACCCGACAACTGCAGCCTGTCAACGGAAGCTATCGAGCGCATTGCCGTATGCATCCTCCTCCTGGAGCCACCCCTCAACGCACACCCAGAATTTGAAGCCGACTGCGAGAAAAAGAAAGGAGGCTTCCGTGGGGTGATTGCCAACATGAGTGATGAAAATATCGAAGATATGAGAAAGGATTTTCGCAAAGTATTCGGGACGTTCGGTTATCATCTGACACACTCTATCGAGAGCCTGGATGAGCTTAACGAACTGAATGTATTCTACTTCAACAAATTCACTAACGTAAATGGTAAATTGAAATGAAAAACAACACAACCAGCAATGACATCTGCTACACCATCCAGCCGCTCACCACCTGCATCGATATCAAGACGGAGCGAAGACTCATCGCCTGCTGGCATACCAGCGGGCTGACGGATACGCAGATCCGCAAAATGCTGATGCTCTACTTCGGAGAACCAGCATGGATGAATCAGCAGAAACTGTATGACAGTTATAGATTTTCGGATATAACAGAGGGACTGCGATTCCATAGCCGACATGATTTCGTGGAAATCCTGCTCAGATGCTCAGGATTCGGATTCATCTGGAAGAATGATGAGAAGCCTCATACCGAGCAGAATCTCATGGCTTTTTACACTCCGATCTGGCATGTCAGCGACGAGAAAGACATGGAAAACAGCCACGATTTGAACGAAAGCGTGCAAACCTTGCACCCCATTATTAATAATAATATATATAATAAAAAGAAAAATAATAAAAAGAAAAATATAAGCAAGAATGTAATGGGGTGCAAAACTTGCACGGCCGAGTACGAGAAGGAAGTGGAAACTGCAGCCAAGGAGCTCCTCAATTACATCGGAACCGACCCGGATGCTTACGCCAAGGTGGTAAAGCCCGTGAACGAAATAACGCAGAAGCTTAATCCGAATCTCTACATTAATCCGGAGGATGCCTGCCCTACCAACATGGCTACAAACACTTTCTTCAACGACTATCTGTATCCCTATCTGCTCAAGAACAGCAAGGCATTGATGAACATCAAGAACCCGGTGGGCAAAAGCATCTGGCTCGCCAATCTCATCAAATACGATTTCATGCAGAAGAATATCATGCGTGCCGTGAATGATGCCACCAAGTACCTCAAGCTGCATGCGGCAGAAATGATGCGGCAGTACCGACCCATCTCGAATTTCGAGTATCAGGACAAGGCGTCGAAACAGCGATTCTATGATACGGCACGATGTGATGGAACCCTGGAGCAGCATCGAATACCACCGGATGCTGCGCCGAGACCATCCGGCAACGCTGCCTGGAACAAATTCTCGCACACCTGGGTTATTCCAAAGTAAATCAATTAAAGCTTGAACAAACAATAAAACAACAACATAAAATTACTAAAAACATGGAAGAAGACCAACAAAATCAAAACAAAAATGAGAAGCCACGTTACTATGCTACCGACTTCAATGAAATCAAGGAGAATCTCTCTGATGAAGAGAAGCTGCTCTTCAAGAGATACAAGGAAATGCTGAGCGGCATCATCCCTGCTGATGATGCTCCATCCCTCAAGACCCTCCTCAATCACCTGAAGGACATCAGCCAGAAAACCATGAAGCTGATGGCTGGAGGAAAGCTCGACATCCGCGTAACCTGCCCGAAATGCGGAAAGCGCCACTGCTTCATCAAGGTAGATAACGGATTGACCCACTGCTGGTCGTGCAACTGGAGCGGATACCTGGAAGAGATGAAATCGCTGCTCGGAAAGGGCAGCGGTAAGGTGAACGGAAACTACTACGCCAATGCCCAGAAAAAGCAGCAGGATGAACACAAGGCCAAAGACTACGTGCCCATGCTGCCCGACGACTTCCTCGAGATAGATGCCGAAACCCGCTCCTGGCTCTACCCCATCTACCCCTTCAGGACCCAGGAAGAGCAGCAGCAGTTCATCGACCACTTCCACCCCGCCAACCTCCTCTCGCGCCATCCCAAGGCGCGCCCCCTGATCACCGCCACCCAACTCGCCTCGCTCCAGTCGATGGTGCAGCGATACATCCAGGCTATGAAGCTCTCGCCCGACATCATCATTCAGGAAGGAGTGATGTGCGCATGGATGAAGCAGACGGCGGATGACTCCAAAAGCGAGGACCCGAAAGGCGTGGAGATGGTGCCTGCCATCGCCTACTGCAACTATCTGGACGGCAAGATCATCAACGTGAAGTTCCGCTCCGTACAGCAGCACCCCGTCACCGGCGAGTGGAGCAAGCTCTTCTGCCAGGTTTCCCCCACCAAGCCCTGCGCTCCCTACGGCATCGACAGCATCAACCTGCTCCGCCCCGACGCACAGCCCATCCGACAGCTCATCATCACCGAGGGCGAAAAGGACCGTCTCACGCTGATGACCTGCGGATTTCCCTACGTGCTGAGCATCGCCAACGGCGCCAGCACCAACATCGAGGAGAGTCACGAGGCTTTCGACGAGTGGATTCAGCAGGCAGGCGAAATCATCATCTGCGGCGATACCGACCGCCCGGGCCGCCGACTGGTGAAACTCCTGATAGAGCAATACCAGACCCGCGCCAAGGTTACCACGCTGCCGCAGGGCAAGAAGGACATCAGCGAGGTATATGAGGCATTCGGAAGCCGCGAGGTGCAGCGAATCATAGCCGAGGCGCAGGGCATCAGCGACGCCGACATCTACGACCTCTCGGAGCACAAGGAAGACATCCTCGACATCATGATGGGCAACTACGACCGGGGCTACGAGGTGGGCATGGGCGGACTCACCGACGGCATCTTCCACCCCACTTCCGAGGGCGGACTCATCATCCTCACCGGTCGCCCGAACTCGGGAAAGACGGATTTCCTCAACTGTCTGATGGCGCATCTGATGTACCACAACCAGAAGCGCGTGGCGTTCTTCTCGTTCGAGAAACCTATCAAGGGCAAGCATGTGAGGGAGATAGCCCGCATAGCCCTGGGGGTGAGGAACACGGAGGATATGGACGGCGCCGAATCGCCCGAAGAGGCAAGGCAGGAGAACCGCAGGGTGCTGGATTTCCTGTCGGAGCACATGGTGGATTTCGACACGAAGACCCGTCTGCCCGACAGCAACTACATCATCGGAATGATGGAGGCGATGATGAACCGCAAGAAGCAGAAGATAGATTATCTGGTGATAGACCCGTATGTGTTCATCAACATGACCGAGGGCGGCAGCCGTGCCACGGAGACGGAGAAGGTGAGGCTGATGCTGACGAAGCTGCAGGCATGGAGCCGTACGCGCCATATCTGGACGGTGGTGGTGGCTCACCCGAGAATACAGTACAAGGATGGTCACGAGGCATTTCCGCCGCTGGATATCTACTCCGTAGCGGGCAGTGCCCAGTGGGCGAACCTCGCCGACTTTCTGCTCACCGTAAACCGAATCTCGAAGCCCGAAGAGGGCAAGATGTTTACCATCGTAGAGATGCTGAAGGTGAGAGACCAGGAGTTCTGTCATCCCGGAAAGGTGTACTACGTGCGCCAGCCCTGCGGCAGATACGACGAAAGGGAATCGGAAAACGACTGCATAGCCGAGGCGATGCAGGGCAAGGTGCTGGCGAAGGACGATGAACCCTGGAGATAGTGAATAGTGATTCATATTTTGCGCCAGCAATCATATTTTTCTAAAATAATACGCCTATGACAAGAGAAGAGTACAACGAGCTGAGAGCCCGTGCCCACGAGCAGATGCTCGACGACTATAAGTGGATGCTGGATCAGGAATCGGGCATCCGGGAGTGGCGATGCCCCAAGAGATGGATCATCGAGTTCGTACACGATGTGAGCGACTATGTGATGGTGAGGAGCAGCGGCGAGGAGGACGTGGGCGATGAGTGGCACGATGATCTCCTGCGCCCCATCCCCCTGCAGAAGCTCTACCGCCAGTTCTTCCAGAAGAGCTGCATTCCCCCACCCAATCATCCGGATAAGGCGCTGAGCAAGCTCAGGGGCATGGAGCAGCGCAACAGCATCTATCCCGACAGCATCACGAGATTCTACATGGAGCAGCTGCAGAAGAATCCTCCCTGCCGAATCATCGAGCTGCTGATCATGGAAGGAGGAGAAAGCTGAAAAGAGCCTCTATTGGTCTGGAATAGAGCCTCTTTTACCCTGCAATAGAGCCTCTTTTGGCGATGAAATGAGCCTAAAACAAACGTTACGTTAGGCTCATTTCTGACCCAAAAGAGGCTCTATTGTATTCCGAAATGCGGTAACCCTCAATGTAACCCTCGCAGTAACCCCCAAACCCTTGACAAACCCGAAAAAATTTCGTATCTTTGCATCGTAAACCAATCAATAATGCTTATGGAAACACACACAATGTTAGAACTGGAGAGGATGCAGCAGATGCTCCTCTCCACTCACTTCGCCCTCGGAGAGTTTCTCCGCTCGGGCACCGCCATCAAGTATGGCATCGACAACACTCCACAAAGCTCCATGGTCATCATCCGTCTGATGATGCTGTGCGAGCAGGTACTGGAACCACTTCGCCTGCATTGCGGCATCATCACCATCACGAGCGGGTATCGCTGTCCGCAGCTCAACCTCGCCGTGCATGGCGTACCGGGCAGTCAGCATACCCTGGGCGAGGCTGCCGACATCTTCATCCCGAACGAGGAGATTCTGGCGAAGTACAGAAAATTCATAGAATCGAGCTGCACCTTCGACCAGCTGATTCTGGAGCCTCGCGGCGCCTCTCCCGGCAAGCACCGCTGGCTGCACGTTAGCTATACCATGCGGCGGAAGAATCGTCAGCAGGTACTGATGTAAAAAATTCTAATAACACATAAAAACAGAAAGGACATACAAAATGAAGAAAGACACATGGAAAACCGTTATCCAGATTGCGATTTCTATTCTCACGGCGATTGCCACCACCCTGGGGGTAACCTCGTGCATGAGTAGCTAACGCAGAGAAATCTGCGTCATCTGCGAAATCTGCGTGACAAAAAAACGATGAAGAAAGAAAAATGATTGTTTAACCCTTTAAATCTAAATGAGTATGGCAAAATTCAGAAAAGTGAAGAACAACCGCAAGAACTCCCCTACCAGGGGAATGATCTACGGTAGAGCAGTAGTGAACAGAGTGGTGCACACCAGCGCCATCGCCAAGAAGATTACCGAGCGATGCACCGTTACCGAACCGGACATCCTGGCCGTGATCAACGCCCTGATGACAGAGATCTCAGCCAACATCTCCGAAGGCAACAAGGTGGTGCTCGACAACTTCGGAAGCTTCAAGCTCGGCATCAGAACTTCCCCAGCCGTAAGCGCCAAGAAGTTCACCCAAGCCAACATCAAGGCTATGTACATCATCTACTCACCTTACTCTGTCATGGACCAGGGCAAGCGAGTAAAGCCGATGCTCAGTGGCATCAAGATGGAGGAGATGACCGAGTACAACGGCATCGAAGACAAGGAAAATGGCGGCGGAACTTCAGGCGGAGGAACTTCAGGCGGAACCGATAAGGACAATACCGGTGATACATCCGGCGGCACCGACAAGGACAACCCAAGCAGCGGCAACACCCCATCAGGCGGCACCGGAAAGGATAACACCGGAGACGGTGAAGGCGGCGGAGGCGACAATGTAAATTTCTAAAATCAAGACTGAGCATTCCAAAAGGGATGCCCAGTCTTCTTTTTTTCCTACCCCATCTAACAAATAATCAGAAACATAAATAATATGCAAATAAAGTGGAAAATGTTTGGTGCTTTCAAGTTTTCTGCGTAACTTTGCAACCAGAAAATTGAATCATCAGCGGATATCCCAAAAAGATAACGCTCTTATATAATAAAGGAAAGGATATGAAGACAATGGGTTTTAGAAAATTTATAACGCTATCTTTATCGACGGTTTGCGCCCTATCACTCAGTTCATGCTTCAAGGATGAACCCCTCAATGCCGAATGCGACATCGAGCAGGCATACATCCACCCAGGAGGCTGGCTGAAGCTGTGGTTCACAAACGCATCGGATACGCTCGTCAACGTGCAGAGCGACCAGGACAAGATAGAATTCACCATGAAGCCATCCGCCAGTCTCAAGAAGCAGGCACCGATGTTCCGGCTCACTCCTGGAGCCACCATCCAGCCGGAAAGCGGAAGTGTACACGATTTCTCCAAAGGTCCTGTTACATACGTGGTTACATCGGAAGACAAGCAGTGGACCCGCACCTATCAGGTGAGCATCAAGAAGGGTCAGACCACCATGAGCAAGGAGTTTGAATTCGATTTCGAAAACGCATACCTCAGCAAGGGATACTACAACTGGCAGGAAAACTGGAATGGTGATCTTCTCGACATCTGGGCAACCGGAAACCCGGGATTCAAGATCAGCAACCCATCGGCAAAACCGGAGGAATATCCTACCGTGATGACAGAAGACGGCTATCAGGACAAGGGCGTGAAGCTCACCACCCAGCGCACCAGCAAGCTTGCCGATATGGTACACAAGCCTATCGCTGCCGGCAACCTCTTCATCGGACAGTTTGATGCCACCGATGCCCTGCGCGATGCGATGAAAGCCACCAAGTTCGGTCGCCCATTCAGCTTCAGCGCCAAACCGGAAAAGCTGGAAGGCTGGTACAAGTATCAGGCTGGCGAGAAATTCACCGACAAGGATATGAACGAACTGAACCGACATGACTACGGAACCATCTACGCCGTGCTCTACGAGAACATCGACGAGAATGGAAATGCAGTAATGCTCTATGGCGATAACGTACAGAGCAGCAAGCAGATAGTGGCACTTGCACTGGTAGGCGAAGCCCGCGATGACAACGGAAAAGTTGCTATTGGATACACACCGGAATGGCATCACTTCAGCGTAGATTTCGATTATCAATCCTACGGCAAGACCATCGACCCCGTGAAGCTGAAGAATGGCGGTTACAGTCTGGCCATCGTCTGCTCATCCAGTTCTGATGGTGCCAACTTCCTGGGAGCTGTAGGCAGCACCCTCTGGGTGGATAGTTTCAAACTGATTTGCAAATAAGAAGAAAAATGAAAAAGATAACAGTACTGGCACTCCTGCTGGCATGCAGCGCTGCTTCATGGGCAGGAGACAAGAATAGTGCCTGGAACAAATATCTCCACGGCTATGAGTATCAGGCACGCGTGGCGTATAACCTGGGCGGCACCGCCCCTATCGGCATGCCTGCCACCATCCGCACGCTTCACAGCTACACCCTTCGCCCTAACTTCAGTCTGGGCGTGGATGCCTATCACCCACTCTCCGGAAACTGGGGTTTCGTGGGAGGAATCCGCTTCGAGAACAAGAGCATGAAGACCGATGCGGGCGTTAAGAACTACTATATGAAGATAGTTCGTGGCGGCGAGGAGCTGCAGGGCATCTTTACGGGCGATGTAGTGACCAAGGTGGATATGAGTCTCATCACCGTTCCGATTCAGGCAACATACGATGTCTGCGATAATCTCCGCTTCAAGCTGGGTCCATACGTAAGCTATGTTACCTCGAAGAAGTTTGAGGGCTGGGCATACAACGGTTATCTCCGCCGCCAGGAGGAGGGTCATCCCAAGGGGGACCCTACGGGACAGAAGGTGATGCTGGGCGAAAAGGAAGGTGAACGAGGTGATTACGATTTCAGCGACGATATGCGCAACTGGCACGTAGGCGTAGATTTCGGAATAGACTGGCGATTGAACAACCGCTGGGGCATCTGCGCCGACCTGAGCTGGGGTCTGAACGGCATCTTCAAGAAGGATTTCGAGACCATCGAGCAGACGATGTATCCTATCTACGGCAGCATCGGCATCACGTATCAGCTGAAGTAACAGATCATATTCTGCTGAAGCTATCTATATAATAATGTACGCGTACATTAATATATATAGCCAAAGAGAGATAAAAAACAACAATTATTCATTAACAAAAAAAGAGAAGAAAAATGAAAAAGTTTATTTATTTGATGGCCATGGTTTGCACCCTTGGCTTCTTCACTGCTTGTAGCAGCGATGATGACAATGACGAGAAGGGATTTGTACGCAACGAGAAGATTGAAGGCACCTGGAAGGTACAGGAGGCTGGTATGGATCCAACAACTTACCAGGCAACAGGTTCAATAGTATTAAACTGGGAAGGTTCTAACGATGCAGTTATCGAAATTCCAGGTCTCTTTGATGAGCCATATCCAGTAAAGGATGCCATCTCAATGGTTCCAATGCTGCTCAACAGCCAGCTCAGAAGCGTTCTGCAGGATGTAACCTTCAATGAGAAGGGTCAGATTTCTGCAACCTACAAGGAAGAGGCTGATGACAAGGACTGGAAGGTAGCTAACGATTACGCTACATACAAGGTGGTTAACGAGAATATGATTACCTTGTTCCTGAACACAGCCAAGATTACAGAAGACATCGACGATGCTCAGGAGAAGGCTATGGTAGCCGGCATGTTGGATCAGTTTAAGACCGGTATTCCAGTACACGTATCTTATCCAGCAGCCAACAAGGTATATTTCTATGTTGACAAGGATTTCGTAGCTCCTATCATCGCCATGCTTTATGCTCAGGTTAACAAGATTCCTACTACAGGTATGGACAAGGATGATTTGGCAAAATTCCTGATTTTGAAGACTGTTGTAAACCAGCTTCCTACCATCATGGAAAAGACCACCAAGTTTGAGGCAGGTCTTGAGTTGATGAAGTAAAGCAGAGGCTTCTGCCCCCACGCCCTGAAAGGGCAGAAGCTCCTAGCCCATGGCAACGCCCTGGGTTGTACGGAGTTATACACATACGCCCTGTAAGGGCAAAAACTTTATAATCCATATTTTAAAGCTTTTGCCCTTACAGGGCGTCTTGCTGATTGCCCACTGTACCCAGGGCGTTGCCCTGGGCTAAGAGCTTCTGCCCTTTCAGGGCGTGTGGGTATAACTCCGTACAGCCCAGGGCGTGTGAGGCCAGTTTGCCATCTCTAGGAATTCCTGGAAAAGAAAAATCCTCAGCTATCAAAGATAACTGAGGATTCCTTTAAAAATCTTTCAAATTACTTCACCTTAGCAACGATAGCCTTGAAAGCCTCTGGGTTGTTAACAGCGAGGTCAGCGAGAACCTTACGGTTGATCTCGATACCAGCCTTGTGAAGAGCACCCATCAACTG
>ENA-UPWO01000860-UPWO01000860.1-human-gut-metagenome-genome-assembly--contig:-NODE-860-length-15453-cov-68.457531_pt1 | contig 15453 bp, 14 predicted proteins | sample MGYA00250056_ERZ773388 | MGnify/ENA primary metagenome ERZ773388 (study PRJEB29103, sample SAMN06112004) | human gut metagenome | biome: human gut; feature: ankylosing spondylitis patient; material...
AGAGCAACGCGTCCTCACCTGGGGGCGACGCGTCCCCGCGTCGACATTTGCTTGTCAAGGCTCGATGCCTTGACAAGCAAATATAATATTATCACCAGGCTATTCCCTAAAGTTAGTATCGTCATGATGTAACTTTATAAGCTCATAACCTTCAAACTAAAAAACGATTTATTAGGAAAATGAAATCGAAAAATATCGTTATCAGCATATTGATGCTCTGCTTCTTTTCTATGGGGTTTGTCGACCTCGTGGGCATTGCATCGAACTATGTGAAGGCCGACCTCTCACTCACTGATACAGAGGCCAACCTCTTCCCTTCACTCGTATTCTTTTGGTTCTTGATATTCAGCGTACCTACGGGCGTATTGATGAACAAGATAGGGCGCAAGCGCACCGTAGTGGTGAGCCTTGTCGTGACCTTTGCCTCACTGTTGCTCCCCTTGTTTGGTGAGAGTTATACGTTGATGCTCATTGCCTTCTCGCTCTTAGGCATTGGCAATGCCATAATGCAGACCTCGCTCAACCCCCTGTTGAGTAACGTGGTACGCGGTGGCAACCTATCGAGTGTGCTTACTTTTGGCCAGTTTATTAAGGCCATAGCCTCGTTCTTAGCTCCTATCATTGCCTCTTGGGGCGCGAGTTGCAATGCTTTCGGACTGGGTTGGCACATACTCTTCCCTATTTACATGCTTATTGCTATCTTTGCCACGTTCACGCTCTCAGCTATCCCCATTGATGAGGAACCTGCCGACCGAGCTTCGGGCTTTGGTGCTTGCTTCCGATTATTGAATAAGCCTTTCATATTGATCTGCTTTATCTCTATCATGTGTCACGTTGGCATTGATGTAGGTACCAACACAACGGCTCCCAAACTCCTCCAAGAACACTTGGGCCTAACGTTGGCCGAGGCCGGATTTGCCACAAGCCTTTACTTCATCTTCCGCACAGCGGGTTGTTTCATTGGGGCTTTCCTGTTGCGCAAGGTAAGCGAACGTTCGTTCTTTATTATTAGCGTAATGATGATGGTGTTGGCTATGGCGGGGTTCCTCTGCTTGCATAGTCAATGGGCACTTTATGTTTGCGTTGCCTTGGTAGGATTTGGTAATTCTAACATTTTCCCTATCACCTTTGCACAAGCTCTCAAGGCTTGTCCTGATAAGAAGAACGAAGTGTCGGGACTGATGATTATGGGCCTCTTTGGTGGCACGATTATTCCCCTCGCTATGGGCTACATGAGCGATGCCTTCGGCAGCCAAAGTGGAGCGGTCGTAGTAATGGCCGTAGCCGTGGCTTACTTGGTATTTTACTGTTTTAAGATTAAATAGTTTACGCTTGCTTAGTTAACTCGTTACTCCTCTCAAAAAAAATAAAAAATGAAATACGTTATAGGTCTGGGTGAAGTATTATGGGATGTGCTTCCCTCAGGTAAACAAATCGGTGGCGCTCCCGCCAACTTTGCTTTTCATGTATCACAATTTGGGATTCCCGTTCGCGTCGTATCAGCCATTGGCGACGACGACTTAGGACGCGAAACGCGAGAAGTCTTTGCCAAACGCAATTTGACTGCCATTATGCCCTCCTTACCCCAACCTACGGGCACCGTGTTGGCACAGATTGATGAAGCGGGCGTAGCTCACTACCACTTCCCCGATGACGTGGCATGGGACAACATTCCCTTCACGCCCGAAATGGAACAGCTGGCACGCGAGACGCAAGCCGTCTGTTGGGGCTCGTTGGCACAACGCAGCGAACGTTCGCGCCAGAGCATACTAAAGTTTGTTGATGCCGTGCCTTCAGGTAAGGGACAATACAAGATATTCGATATTAATCTGCGTCAGAATTTCTATACCAAAGAGATTATCACAGCCTCTCTTGAGCGCGCCAACGTGTTGAAGATAAATGATGAAGAACTTGTCATCGTAGCTCGTCTCTTTGGCCTACAAGGTACCGACCTCGAAGCCAAGAGCCGCACCCTATTGAGTGAGTATAACCTTGATATGGTCATCCTCACTTGTGGTGAGAATGGTAGTTACATATTCACACCTGCTACAGAGGACAATCCATTAGGTGGCACCTCCTTTATGGAGACACCTCGCGTAAAGGTGAGCGACACGATTGGTGCCGGCGACTCCTTTACGGGTACTCTCGTAGCCTCACTCATAGAGGGACTGAGCATACGCGAAGCTCACGCTCGCGCCGTCCGTGTAAGTGCCTACGTTTGCACCCAAGCGGGAGCTATGCCGATATTGCCAGAAGAGGTAAAAAATAAATAAATAAACTATGGCCTCTCCTCTAATCCTCTCTCCAGTCTGGGAGGGGGGTGGGGGAGAGGCCATAGCCTATTTTTCGCGTCGCAGCGGATAATCGCCTCTGAGCTTTTCAAAAAGTTCAGGGGCTTTTTTTAGTGCCTCGCTATCACGCGTAGGGTCGTAAAGACACAGTTCGGGAGCAAGGAGGTGACCTGAGCCTTCAGGGTAGTAAGCGTAGCCGTTGGGCAGCGTGGGGGCGGTAATGGTAGCAAAAGGCGTGGCATCAATTCCGAAATGATGTGCTACAGCCGTGAGTGCCATGCGCGTGCCATTCGCCTTGCCGTCGGCACTATAGCCTGCAATGTGGGGTGTGCCTAAGAACACACGTTGCAGAAGTGAGGGGAGAGGCTGCGGCTCGTTCTCCCACGTATCAACAACGGCCGTGCGTAGATGGCCTTGTTCGAGTGCGTGGAGTAGTGCTTGATTGTCCACCACTTCGCCACGACTGCTATTAATGAGTACAGCCGAGGGACGCAGTGACTGTAAGAAGGCGGCATCGGCTATGTGGTAGGTAGCATAAGGGGAGGGGTGGCGCGTGAGCGGAGTGTGGAAGGTAATGACATCAGCTTCGCGTGCCAGTGTGGTGAGCGATGTGAATGCAGCGTCTCCCTCGCGTTCCGCACGAGGAGGGTCGCAGAGCAAGATTTGACGAAAGCCGAGACGCTCGGCCATGCGCAGTACTTCCTTTCCTACGTGGCCTACGCCCACAATGCCGAGCGTTAGATGCTGAAACACGCTACGATCAAGGTCTGTAGCGCAGACGGGGGCTGAGGCCAGAGAGCGCGTGCGTCGTTCGTCCCAACAGCCGTGGGCTGCGAGTAAGAGTAAGGCCGACTCCACATATTGTGCTACACTGCGTGCATTGCAACCGGGGCAGTTGGTCCACGCAATGCCTGCTTCCTTCAGATAGTCGGTGTCGATATGGTCGTAACCAATCGTGGCCGTGGCAATAAATTGTACACGTGAGCCTTCGAGCAAAGCACGATTGCAGTGTGTGCGCGTGCGAATGATAAGGGCATCAGCCTCGCGCACGTCGGAGGCTGTAATTTCTGCTCCAGGTAGGTAGGTGCAAGTGCCAAGTTGTTCGGCATAGCCACGTATGAAGGGTATTTTTGAGTCTATTACGAGATGCATGGTGGAGAATGTGCTAATGTGCTAATGAGCTAATGTGTTAATGTGCTAATGTGTTAATGTGCTAATGTGAGAACGTATATAGAATAATTGAACGAGAAAGGAAACAAACTATATTCTGTTTGTTTCCTTTCTCGTTTTATCTGTTTCGGTTTTTGTAGGAGAAGTTATTGACGTTCGAGATAGGCCGTTATCGTATCAGTAGAGATGCCTGTAACTTTTGAGATGAAGTCAACATCACAGCCTTGTTGTATCATCGCTTGTACAATCTTCTGCTCGCCTTTTGCAATACCTTGTTTAAATCCTTCTACAAAACCTTCTACAAAACCTTCTACAAATCCTTCTGCATATCCTTTTGCAAATTCTTCTTCCTTTGCAGTCTCAATAGGAATTTTGATGTCTAGGTATGCTTTAAGAATATCTTCGTATTCTTTTATGTCCTCTTTATTAAAGCGAGCTATTTCAGCTTCTGAGAAGAGGCGATTGAAAACGTCCGTTTGTAGACTGAGGGGTTGATTGTCAAGAGTTCGCATAATGGAGATTGATGTACTAAATTAGTGTCTCTGACGACGCACGCTGAGTCCACCGCTTGCCGATCTGGCTCTGGTAGCCTTCTGTTTGGGAGCTTTCGTCTTGGTGACTTTCGTCTTGGCGGCACTCACCTTGGTGGTTCTGCTTGAGGTGCGACGCGAAGGCGTTGAGGTACGGCGGGCAGTGGTGCGGCGGTGGGCAGCCTTGCCAGCTGCAGCGATAGAGTCAGCTTCGGCCTGTGCGATAGAGTCGGCACGGAGCTTAGCATAATAGAGACTGTCGCGGCCATAGATGTGCTCTTGTACGTCGACCAATTGCTTCTCAATGCGCTTCTGTTCGCGTACCATGGCAGAGTCGTCGGTGCAATAGTTTGAGAGAAGGCGGTCTTGCAGGTTGACCGACTTATAGATGTCACCTTGGTAACACTTCATGGTGAAGAAGTCGTCGGCCGACATCATAGCTGCGTTGTTGAGCGACGAACCCATGAGCATGAGTTTGCCAAGGTAAGGCGCAATGTCAGACATCTTTACCCAAAACATTGGGTACTGCGCCAGTTCGCCACCAAAGTCAGCGTCGCCACGCTTGAGCACGGGGCAGATAGCTGTCACTTGGCTACGGAAGGTCGCGGTGTGTTGGTCGTAGTAGGTACTCTCTTTAATAAAGTAAGCTTTCACTTCGTCAGAGGGTATGTCGGCATCATTGACGCGCACTTTGTCACCCTTCGACTCGTAGAAGATGTGATAACGATCCATGAGTTGCTTAGCCGTCACCTCATTCTTTGCCGAGAAGTTCTCGTTGCCATCGAGCTTATAGTCATAAGCCTTGATTTGCTTACGCAAGAGGAGTTTGAAGAGGTAAGTGAAGAGATTTTCGCGTCCGTCTTGTGGCGTAGTGGGATAGTAGAGTACGGCATTGGCCTCTTTAGTGAGGTCGATGGTGCGATAGAGGTCGCGCCGCCATGCAGCATCGGAGGGCATGTTCTGTGCCGTAGGAAACTCGCGGTAAGACGAGCCTTGTGGCGCATTGAGCTGTTGCTCTTGTTTTTGCTGCTGTTCGGCACGGCGACGAGGTGGTTGGGCATGACTCTCAGCGAGGCAGCCCGTGGCCAATATAAGGAGTAGAAGGATACGTTTCATATTTAATTGGGGTCAATATGCTAATGTGCTAATGCGTGGTCAATGTGCAAATGCGTGGTCAATGTGCAAATGTGCGAATGTGCAAATGTGCGAATGGTCGCTTTAATTTGCTGCGCTTTATTGCTTGCAAATGCTTTTCGTTGCAAATGCTCAGTTATACAAAGGCGACAATTTGCACATTTGCACATTCTCACATTTGCACATTAACCAAGCATTTGCACATTAACCAAGCATTTGCACATTAATGTTAGTTCACAATCACCTCAAGGCTACCATTCAGGTTGCGCGTGATGCCGTCGGGACCGATGGCGCGCACTTTCGATATGTAGAAGCGCTGACCACGACGTAGCTCGCGCATGAGGTTGCGTTGGTTTTCGGTAAAGTTGGCTCCTGCTGAGGGTTCAGGACGGAAGTTGCCCATGCGGTCGGCAAAGACGGTCTCGAAACTCAATACCTTGAACGGAATGTTGAGCAGTCCGTCGTCAATGGCAGCGCCCATGCCAGCAGCACCAATGATAGTACCCTTGGCGATGCGGCCACCGCGGAAGCGGTCGGTGCCTACTCGGATAAAGGCCGTTGGATCGGGCAACTTGCGTACTTGGAAGGTGAACGAACCCATATTCTGCGGTTTGCCGTTTACGGTGCCACTCACGGTGAAGGTGACGTTCTCGCCCACTTTCGAGGGGCGTGCTGTATACTTGCCTGGTCCTGTCTGAGTAAGCGTACCGCCTGTCATGGTAAGGTGAACCCCCGCGTTGCCGCCTGCGGCCGTTACGCTGATGGGGTTATTGAAGCCTGCATAGAGTACGTTCATGAGGTCGGCTGCTACGGTAGCGCCCGTAGGAGGAGCGATAACGTTGTAACGTTGCGTAAACTCACGACGTATCATGTCGCCCGCAGCGTTGGGCATTAAGATGTAGCCTGAGAAGGAGTACTGACCCGGTCCGCCCACGGTGAAGTTATACGAACCGTCAGCACTGATGCGTCGGCCGTTGACGTAGATTTCAGGACGTTGGGTGGTATCGACCGCTGCCATAAATATCTTCGAGCGGAATTGGTCGCCAGGGTAGAGCGTGGTAGCTTCGGCCGAAACGTAGGCATTAATCTGATTAACGCGAATGTCCTTTACGTCGATATTGGCCAAGAGATCGTGAATGACTTCATTCTCAGCCTTGCGCACGTCGCTCTGCAACTTGGCCAACATCGTTACGGCAGCGATAGAGGGCATCTCCTCAAACATATACTGTTGCCAATTCTTGCCCACATTGTCTTCACTCTTGGGCACGTCGGTGCTGAGGTTGGAAGCAATGATAGCACGTTGGCGTGGGTCGGTTACGAGCGCGAGAATACGTGTACGGAAGTTGTTTATCGCATCGTAGAGTTGCTTACCCTTGCCACGAGCTGGGGCTAACATAATGCGGTTAGAGCCTTCGAGGTCTTCCTTATTTTGTAGGTTGTCGGGGTCGGCATCCTTGCCGTCTGCCTCGCGAGCAATGGCAAGGCGCAGGTCGCCAGCAAGGGTATAGAGAGAGTCGCTCATGCGCTTCACTTCCATGGCCTTGTCGTACCACGGCTTTACCTTCGTAGGATTAGACTTATAGGCCGACTCAAAGTCGGCATAGAGTGCCGCATTCTCCTTCATCGCGTTGCCTGTGGTGCGCTTGAGGCTATCGCCTATCAGCGAGAAGCCTTTCAACACATCACTCGAAACGTTTAGCGCCAACATAGCCATCAACACGATGTACATCAAGTTGATCATCTTTTGGCGGGGAGATACGGGTCGTTTTTTTACTGACATAGCTGTCTATGATAATGTGCAAATGTGCAAATGGTCGCCTTTATTTGCTGCGTTTAAGTTAATGTGCGAATGTGCAAATGCGTGGTCAATGTGCAAATGCGTGGTCAATGTGCAAATGTGCGAATGTGCAAATGTGCAAATGGTCGCTTTAAATTGCAGCGCTTCATTGCGTGCAAGTGCTTTTTGTTGCAAATGCTCAGTTATGCAAAGGCGACAATTTGCACATTTGCACATTCTCACATTTGCACATTAACCAAGCATTCTCACATTTGCACATTAACCAAGCATTTGCACATTGATTTACTGTCCGCTTGTTTTCTTCAGTGCATCAATCATGCGGCCATAGACGGCATTGAGCTCTTCAATGCGTTTGGCCAACTGGCGTGTCTCGTCATTGATTTGTTCAATAACGCCCACTTGCTTGCTGATGCTTTGGAAGTGGAGGTCGTAGGTCTTGTTAATAGCCGTGAGAGTGCGGTTGAGGTTCGCCATCTCCTCGCTATCGTGCGCCAAACGAGCGCTCTGTTCGTCCACCTTCTGGAAGGTTTCGGCCAAGGTGCGGAGCTTCGCAATGTACTCTTGTGTAGCCTCCTCCATTTCGGGTGAGAGGGCAGCCTGTGCGCGACGTAACAATTCGTCATTGGCCAAACGTATGATTTCGGCCAAACGCTTGGCCTCCGCATCGAAGGGCACGGCACCAGCTGGCGTAGCAGCGGCAATGGCAGCTTGTGCGGCTTCAGCTTCACTGTGTTGGCTTGTAGCCTGTTCTGTGGGGGCTGCGGCTGAGGGCTGCTGTGGAGCAGTCGTGGTAGCATTGGGGGCTTCGGCTGCTTCGCTACGCATATCAGAGGCCTGTCCACTAACTGCTGTGCCAATGATAATGGTAGGCTGAACGGGAGCGCTTTGCATTTGTGGCGCAGGTTGTGCACTCGTTGTGCTTGGTGCAGGTTGCGCGTTTTCAACGATGTTCTCTTCTTCTTCCTCCTCCTCATCATCATCGTCGTTGAGTCCGAGACGTTCGGCTATCTGTTCGTCAGTCTCAACGTCATGAGGCAATTCTTTGCCAATCTCTTCTTTGTCGAAGGGACGGTCGAAGGCCGAGAGGAAGAACACGACAACCTCTGTACCCATACCAATGAACAACATAAAGTTGCCGCCCGGCAAGTGGGTCAATTTGAACAGGGCACCCAAAATTACGATTGAGGCACCCCATGAATAGGCGTAATTCAAAAACGTTTGTCCTGGCACACTGTCCATCCAATGTTGCAAGCGGACGACTATATTTATTTTGCTCATTTCCTTTTCTTTTCTTTTTGTTGACAAGTAACGGGTAACTTCCTTGTTAACTTGTTAACTCGTTAACCCCAAAAGTTGTCAACTCGTTAACCCAAAAAGTCGTTAACTATTAAAGAATTCATTTCTTCTTCTTTCCGTTGCTCGTAGCGCTCACTGTGTTAGCCTTAGAGCGAACGCAGCGGAAACCGATGAACGAACGGGGTTGATTCTGATATTCCCACGTGCGCCAAGCCGAACGAATGTACGACATAGGGTCCTTCCACGAACCGCCACGCACGCTCTTGCGCTTCAATACGTAGGGGTCTTCCAAGGCCGCGTTGTACGAGAGTTGCGGGTTGAGGTCGGCCATTGCGTCAACGCCGGCTTCGGTGTAGACCGTACTGGTCCACTCAGCCACGTTGCCCGCCATGTCGAAGAGTCCGTTAGAGTTGGCACCATAGATGCCTACGCGTGAGGTGATAAGGTTGCCGTCGTCCGTATAGTTGCCGCGGTCAGGCTTAAAGTTGGCATAGAAACAGCCCTCTTTGCTCTTCGCCTCGATGCCTTCCCAAGGATAAGGGTTGCCTTCCTTGCCACGGGCCGCGTATTCCCACTCTATCTCAGTCGGTAGGCGATAGCGTTGAATGTAGCGCGCCTGTGCGCCAAGCCCCTTGAGCAGGTAGTTGGTACGCCAAGCGCAGAAGGCCTGGGCCTGTTCCCACGTTACGCCCACTACGGGGTAGTCATTATAGTTGGCTGACGAGAAGTAGAGTTTCATATACTGCTCGTTGTTAGCATTCGTAAAGTCATTTACCCACACCGTTGTGTCAGGATAGACGGGCACGATGTACGTGTTCAAGAAGTCGTAAAGGCTTGACAAAGGACGTTCGATGGTCTGACGCACAATCTCGCCGTTATCGTCGATGTAAGCCGTATCTTTTGATATCATGACCACTTCATCGGGGTCGATGGGGCGGTCGGTATTGAGTGAACGCTCTTTGGGGTCGAGACGATACTTGCGCAAGGCAGCCTTCTCGTAGTCGAATATCTCGTAACGATAGTTGAGCTGCTTTGTGTCGATCATTCGAGTGCCGTCAATGGGGTGCGTGTAGTACACACTATTGATAGCGCGCTCTTGGTCCTCAGTCGGTTTGCGAGGCAAGGGCTTACTCCAATTGAGGTGAGGCGTAACGGGGTCACCGTTTCTGTCCACTTCAATCTTATACGTCTCGTCGCCACCGTATTGAGGGTCGGCCAAGCGTTCGCGAATGATTGAATCGCGTACCCATTCCACGAACTGGCGGTACATGGCGTTCGTCACTTCGCTTTGGTCCATCCAAAATCCGTCCACAGATATTTCCTTCTGCGGTGTCACGGTGCCCCAAAGCGAGTCATTCTGTTCAAGGCCTACTTTAAGGAAACCGCGCTTTATCTCTACCATGCCATAGGGCGTAGGTTCGGTAAACGAGGCTGCGCGAGCGCCAGTCACTTCGCCGCCGCTCATCATGGCCTTATTGCTTCCCATACACGAACCTAATAGTCCGCATGTGGCCAGCGTTGCTAATATGTATATAATGGTATGTTTCATTCAGTTAATGTGCTAATATGCTAATGTGCAAATGTGCAAATGCGTGGTTAATGTGCAAATGCGTGGTTAATGTGCAAATGTGCAAATGTGCGAATGTGCAAATGGTCGCATTTACTTGCTGCGTTTTTTTGCAATGTGCCTAATGATAGAATGTGAAAACTCAATTATACAAAGGCGACAATTTGCACATTTGCACATTCTCACATTTGCACATTAACCAAGCATTTGCACATTCTCACATTTGCACATTGCCCAAGCTATAGCCATCTCACGCTCCGATGAACGTTCTTTCCACGTTTGGTGAGGTTGAGGTCGAGTCGGTAGCCGAGGGTGATTTCGTGTTGGCCAGCGCCAAGTCCCATGCCCGAGGTGTTGGCCTCGTAAGAGTAGCCGAGGTCAATGCCGTGGAAACGGCCGCCTACGAACCCAGTCACGGAGTGTTGCGGACTGTAGCCTAAGCCAAAGTAAAGTTGTCGCTTCTCGTGTGCATACTGCGCACGCAGTGTGATGTCAGCGCGGAAGGCTGAACCGTCGTAGCGCAAGAGTGCAGAGGGCGTTATAGTATAAAACGTATGACGGAGCGGAATATTGTATGCACCCGTCAAATTATATAAAGATTTTACACGATATTCGTTCGTTTCGCCCAAAGTGACGGTAGGAGCTGTGATGTGTTGCATGGCTACACCCACACTCCAACGACGGTGGGCATAATAAAGGCCTACCGAGGCATCAAACTTTGACCCAGAGATGTCGGTCGTGGGGAAAGCTGGATCGTTGGCATCGCCCAAGTCGGCCTTTGAGCCTTTTAATGTCTCGTTCAGCATATCGGCCTCGGCACCTATACTGAAGGTCCCACCCCATAGCTTAAAGTGATATGCATATTGCAGTGTGAAGCGTTGGTGCGAGAAGAGGCCAATTGCGTCGTTTTGGAAGATAGCTCCCACGCCATGGCGCGTCTTGCCCAATTGAAAGGCCATATCAGCTCCTGCATACATCGTGCTACCACCATCTTCGTAGCCCATAGCGTGCGTTTGCATGGCAGCCGTAATGCTGAGTTGTGGCGAGCGTCCCACCGTGGCTGGATTGAACTGCGGTTCGATCAGCCAGTAGTGAGATAGGGACGGGTCTTGTTGCGCAAACGCCTTTAGGCTCGCCACCGTAGTGATGACGAGCACTCCTATAATATATAGTATACTGCGTGTGGTGCGCATTGATTTGTAACTTTTCACGGCAAAGTTAGTGCAAACGCATAAAAACGCAAAGTTAATGGCTTAAAAACTGCAATTTATAAGCCTCTCCCCCCTAACCCCTTCCCCGACCGGGGAGGGGGAATAAGTTACTTTTACTTCTTGAGCTCTCTGCTGGTTTTCAGTTAGAAACGCAGCAAGAAAAGGTAATCTATTCCCCCTCCCCGGTCGGGGAGGGGGTTAGGGGGAGAGGCTTATTAAAAAAGATAAAGGGAAGCAGTACTCACGAGCGTGTGTGAGCTTTTGCTTCCCTGTTTTATCTTGTTAGCCGTGCGGTGCAAGTTAGTGCGGCGCGAGGCTTGGGTTGAGAGAACTGAAACCATTCCTGTAAGTAATTGTTTTCAGCGTGTAAAAGGTTTGATTGTTTTGTTTTAAAAAGTAAGAGCGGTGTTTTAAAGTGGCTGCCCTACGTAAGCGGGGCGGTGAGATTTTTTACTTTTAGAAGTTAAAAGATCGATTGTTTTATTGGGTGTTTGATTGTTTCGGAGGGATAGCTCAGAGACTAAAGAGCTGGCGAAGAAAGTCATCGGTCATGTTGCCCGTAAGGTTGATAAGCCGAAGGTGGTGATCATGTTTCATGAAGAGCACCATCTCAACGATGAACTTTCCGCGTCGGCGCACATAGAGTCGCTTACTCTGTCGTTGAGCATACGACTTATAGCGTGCCGTGTTGCGCTGAGCGAGTTTAAGCGCTTTGGCGTATAATTGGTTTGTCTCGTGTTCGGCCGTGTTGTACACCATGCGTATCGACTTGAGCTGCGAGAGCACTTGGCGCGTATGGTCATTGCCTTCGACGTCAGGCAGCTGCATCATACGTTCGAGCATCAAGGGTGAAACAGTGGTACATTCGAGTGAAGTGCCCTTCGCATAGAGCGACATGTAGCGCGAGGCAAAGTCCTGCTCGCGTTGTGCCCGACAAAGGCTTACGGCACTGATGAGCAACACGAAGAGCAAAAGTAATTTGCGTGTCATAGGTTACGTTAGTGAGTTGCCTTAATGTGGCTATCGTCGCGATGCGCTGAATCGTTAACGGCTGTTTGTGCGCCCTCTTTGAAGAGTTGTAGCGTCTTCATACTGGCCTCATAGGCTTTCTGAGGGTCTTGGTAAGAGTCTTTGTAGGCCGATTGGTTGTAGTCCCAACCCGTAGTGTTGCGTGGCGAGGTAAACGAGTGTTGAGCAGCGGTGCCCAAGAGTGTGATGATAGCCACGGCAGCGGCAGCGCGGTAAAGCGGACGTAAGCGGCGTGTGAGTCCGATGCGTTGTGCTGCTACGATGTGAGCTGGCTCAGCAGTCGTTTGCGTTTGGCCTATGGCAGCGAGCACGCGTTGATCGAAGGAGTCGTCAAGAAGCGTTTGCTCCTTTTGTTGCTGCTCATATACGAACAGGCTCTTGTAGCGTGCCAACGAAGCAGGCACATCGTCCTGCGCGAAGAAGGCACGCAGAATGTCCTCCTCTTGCTGAGAGGTTTCACACTCCCAGTAGCGTTCGATGAGTTGTTCGATATATTTATAGTCCATAATTCTCTATTTTTTCGTATTGTGTCTTGATCGCCTTTCGGGCGCGGTGGAGGGTGACTTTGAAGAGGTCCTCACTCAAGTCCATTGCTTTGGCGGCTTCGGCGTAGCTCATACCTTCGATGTCGCGCAGTTGAAGGGCGGTGCGCATTCGTTCGGGCAGTGCGTTGAAGAGCTGGTGAACGCGCTGTAAGCGGTCGTCGTGAATGAGTTGCTCTTCGGGTGATCGACTCGCGTCAATGCTATCAATCTGATTTCCTTCGAGCGATTGGTTCGCCTGTTCGCTTCGAGCGATGCGGTCGAGCGCCAAGTTGCGGCAAATGGTGATGCAGAAGGCTTCTATATTCTCAACAAGAAATAGCTCGTCGCGCCGGTTCCACGCCTTGATAAGCGTGTCCTGCGTGAGGTCTTCCGCCTCTTGGGGATTGCAGGTGATGCGTAGCCCGACGCGGTATATTTTGTCCTTTAGTGGGAGCAGGTCTTGTCGAAAATCTAATTGCTTCATTTATTGGCACTCTGTATGGTAGACGGGTGAAACCGAAAAAAGTTACACACGAGGTGTAACTTTTTTATTATTTTTTTTCGTCCGCTTTCTCGCAGATGATGATAAAGTGCTGATTATCAGCCATTGTAGTGGCGAAAATGAATGTTTGTCCTCCGTCTTTTATTTTTAATTTTTTGCGCAAAGCATCGACCGTAGCGGGAAAGTTGCGCACGCTGAGGTTCGCTTTGGGCCATGAGGTACGCAGCGTCTTAAGGTCGGCCTTGCTAAAGGTGAGTGTTTGTACGATGTGGAAGGAACGACCTGGGAAGGCTGCTATGTAGTTGTCGGCAGTATAAAGGTGCGTATTCGGGTGAAGTTTTTGTAGGCCGTAGTGGGTGGCGATGCTTTTAAAAGCGCCTGCTTTCAGCACGGCAGCTCCTGGCTCGTAAAGGTATTGCCCCAACTGCGTAGCATAGGGTGGCGTGGCGGTAGTCTCTTCCTCAAGGGTAAAACGAAAGTTGCGTTCTTCTCCCTCGTAGGCATAAAGCGTGGGTGTTGTGCCGCCCTGCTGTAAGGCCTCACGTGTGAGTATCAAGAGTAAGTCCTTACATTCGCCTCCTGTAGCTACTACGTGTACCTCCGCCACACACTGAAGCGAACGTACGGCTGCTGCAATGTCGAGCATGGGTGAAAGTTTTATCATTACCACGCGGGCGCGTTGTAATAAGGTGTCGCGTAGGGCACAAACGTCAGGTTGGCAGTCCTCTATAAGTACTGTCTTGCGTCCTGCTGTATCGCGTCGAGCGGGGTCGAGGAAGAGGAGACTCGCCTCGTCGTCGTTTAGCTTGTTTTGTAAGTAGTCCACCCCATCGGCGCATACCACTTGTGCTTCGGGAAGTCCCAATAATGGTAAATTGTGGCGAGCGAGGTCGCAAAGTTCGGCTTGGCGTTCTACGTAGACGCTCTTTTTAAACAATGGCGCGATAAATGAGAAGTCTACGCCCAGTCCGCCCGTGAGGTCGACCAATGTGTGGCGTTCATCAGCAGAGAGCAGTCGGCTTACCACAGTGGCCTTATAGCGTGCTGCCTCTTCGCCCGAACACTGCTCCAAGGCCAAGCGGTGGGGGTAGTGTAGTTCGTCAATAGCGGCCCAAGAGGGTACTTTCGTGCGTAATCGCATACGTCCTTCAGCTTGTTGTAAGAGGAAAGTGGCGTTGGCTTCTCCACTTGAGGAGAGCTGCAGTGCTAATCTTGAAAGTGTTTCGTTCGTCTTTTTTGCCATAGGGAGGAGTTATTTACGCAAATATACGAACACGCCTGAACATTAACGTATCATCAATGAAATATTTAACGAAAAAAATGGTGGCTTATAACGTTAAGGAGTTAACTAATATATTGATACGAAATGGATTACTCTTCTACAATACTCAAATACCGGTATTTTCTTCCAAAATCTCTTACATATTTTTACTACCGACGTTTTTCCTTTCATGTTTCATTTTTATGTTTCAACTCATTGAAAATCAAACGTTTCAATAGCTGAAACATTGTTGTTCAATGTTTCATTTTTGGTTTCAATGTTTCATTTTTTATTTACCACGCTCCTTTCTAAAAAACACAATGGGAGCGATTTAAAACCCCAATGGGAGCGATTTAAAACCCCAATGGGAGCGATTTAAAACCCCAATGGGAGAGAAATCAAACCCCAATGGGAGAAACACCACTGAAACATTGAAATCAAAAATGAAACATAGAATGCCAATGTTTCATCTCTTGAAAGTGTTGATTATCAATGTATTGTGTTATGAATATGAAACATGGAACAAAAAACGTCTCAAGGTAAATATTATGTACGCGCGCGTAAGGCGACACGTCCTCACCGGCAAGCAACGCGTCCTCACCTGGGGGCGACGCGTCCCCGCGTCGGCATTTGCTTGTCAAGGCTCGATGCCTTGACAAGCAAATACAATACATTTTCTTATTGCCAAGTTGGGGTATCGACCCCCAACTTGGCAATGCCGACGCGGGGACGCGTCGCCCCCAGGTGAGGACGCGTCGCCAGCGTACCTATATATATATACGTGTGAAATAAGCGCACCTATATATATATACGCGTGAAATAACCTCATTTATGTTCTTCAGCACAAAACATAAAAAAATCGTCCCAATTATTTGTTCCTTCAAAGCAGAGAGCGTACTTTTGCCTTGTTACTCGTTCCCCGCGAAAAAAAGTTTGAAAAAAGTTTCATTCTTTAAGTCGTTGGTTTACAACGTCTTACGCATTTAGAGGAGAAATTTCTCAAAAATTTCTTCCAAAAACATTTGGCTCGTAATGAAAAAGTCTCTACCTTTGCACTCGCAAATCAGAAATGAGGCCTACAACACTAACAAACACAGTGTTGACCATTCTGGTCAGCATCATAGGTCTGCTCTAGCGTTA
>ENA-UPWO01000863-UPWO01000863.1-human-gut-metagenome-genome-assembly--contig:-NODE-863-length-15440-cov-9.514092_pt1 | contig 15440 bp, 10 predicted proteins | sample MGYA00250056_ERZ773388 | MGnify/ENA primary metagenome ERZ773388 (study PRJEB29103, sample SAMN06112004) | human gut metagenome | biome: human gut; feature: ankylosing spondylitis patient; material...
CCATAACTTTTGCTGATTTTCTTTCCGGCAAAGATATAAATTTATCGGATTTACCCCTCAGATTATTACGTTGACCCCTGTTTTATGTAGACCATCCTAATGAGAATCAGTATAAAAAAGGCTTTCAGAATTTCTGCAAGCCTTTTTGGGTTATCCTCTTTATTTTTTCCGCTCTTTCCACAAACGTGTCATGTCTTCCAGGGTTTTACCTTTTGTTTCCGGTACTAATTTCCATACAAAGATGGCTGCAATGATGCAGATAGCTCCGTAGAGTCCGTATACAAACATGTGGCCAAACTTGTCGCCCATATCTCCGGCACTCATGTTGTACATGGGCAGGAAGGTAGATGAGACGATGAAATTGAATATCCATTGGAAAGCGACAGCGATGGCTACGGCTGCACCACGAATGGTGTTAGGGAATATTTCGGCGATGAGCACCCAGCAGATGGGACCCCAGCTGAACATGAACGATGCACTGTAGACCATGATGCTGATGACGGGTACCATAGGGCTGATGCCAGTCACGGCATTGCTGAGGGCTACTCCGAGTGCACCGATGGCCATACCAATAGAACCGTAAATGAGTAGAGGCTTGCGTCCCCACTTTTCTACTGTAAAGACAGCTAACAAAGTGAACAGGATGTTGACAATTCCCATGAATACTGTTTGTACCATCGGATTGCCCATGCCCATGCTTTCAAAAATACGCGGTGCAAAATAAAGTACGGCGTTAATACCTACTGCCTGCTGGAATACACTCAGCATGATACCGATAAAAATAACCATCCAGCCGTAAGTGAATAGTTTTTCTGTCTTTTCATGGGCAGTAGCCTTGATTTCCTGTAGGATTTCTTTTCCCTGTGACAGACCGTTGATACGACTTAATACAAACAGGGCTTTTTCGTCACGACCGGTCATGGCCAGGTAGCGGGGAGTTTCCGGAACGAACAAAACTAAAAGGGTAAACAATCCGGCAGGAACGGCCTCACTGACAAACATCAGTCGCCATCCGGTTTCAATACTCCAGGCAGCAGCTTCCGGATTCATGATGCGGTTGACACCATCCACTATTTCTACTACCGGATTCAGGTGGTCTCCCAAGATGAGGAAGTTGACAAAATAGACTACCAGCTGACCGAAGATGATGGCAAACTGGTTCCAGGAAACTAAGGTACCGCGGATACTGCTCGGAGCGATTTCGGCGATATACATCGGACAGATGGCAGAAGCCAGTCCCACACCTACACCGCCTATGACGCGGTAAAAATTGAACGCTAACAGAAGCGAATAGGAGGGTTCCCCGTACGGAAATATCAAAAATTCCGGATAGTATGAGCCTAAAGCAGATAAAAAGAACATGATGCCGGCTATCAGCAAAGAAAGCTTTCTTCCGAAACGGGAAGCAAAAAATCCTGATAAAGCACTACCGATAATACAGCCTAAAAGGGCGCTCGAAGAAGTGATACCGTGCCAGGTATCTGTATAGATGAAATCGTCTGCTCCCATGAAGAAAGCCTGAAGACCTTTTTCCGCTCCTGAAATAACAGCGGTATCGTAGCCGAACAGCAATCCTCCTAAAACGGCTACCAGTACGATGGAAAACAGATAACTTCTGCTTCCTTTTTCTGTGTAATTCATGATAATAGGTTTTTTATGGAAAATAAAAACCGGCATACCCGGTCGGGAAAGAGACTTTCGCCGACGGGCATGCCGGTCGGATACTGATAAATCAGCGTATTAGCAATACATATTTACAATAGCCTCATACAGTTCTTGTTTTCCACTGGTCTGTTTCGGTTCACCTACAGTCTTCGCGTATGCTACTACATCTTCCAGTGTCAGCTTGCCTTCTTCAAATTCTTTACCTTTTCCGTTGTCGAATGAAGCGTAGCGGTCAGCCAGCATTTTCTTGTAAGGAGATTCTTCCAGCAGACGTGCTGCATTTTCCAAAGCACGTGCCATGGCATCCATACCAGCGATGTGAGCGATGAAGATGTCTTCCAGGTCAGTAGAGTTACGACGAGTCTTCGCATCGAAGTTTGTACCACCGTTGCCCAGACCACCACCACGGATAATCTGCATCATAGCCTGAATCAGTTCATAGTTGTCGATAGGGAACTGGTCAGTATCCCATCCGTTCTGGTAGTCACCACGGTTAGCGTCGATAGAACCCAGCATGTTGTTGTCTACAGCTACTGCCAGTTCGTGTTCAAATGTGTGACCAGCCAGAGTAGCGTGGTTTACTTCGATATTTACCTTGAAGTCTTTGTCCAGACCGTGTGCTTTCAGGAAGCCGATAACAGTTTCAGTATCTACGTCGTACTGGTGCTTGCTTGGTTCCATCGGTTTCGGTTCAATCAGGAAAGTACCCTGGAAACCTTTGCTGCGTGCATAGTCACGAGCCAGTTTCAACATCTGAGCCAGGTGTTCTTTTTCACGTTTCTGGTCAGTGTTCAGCAGTGACATGTAACCTTCACGGCCACCCCAGAATACGTAGTTTGTACCGCCCAGTTCGATAGTAGCATCGATGGCGTTCTTAATCTGTACGGCAGCACGAGCTACTACATCAAAGTCAGGGTTAGTAGCTGCACCGTTCATATAACGTGCATGACCGAATACGTTAGCAGTACCCCACAACAGTTTGATACCAGTTTCAGCCTGTTTCTGTTTCAGGTAAGCTACTACTTCTTTCAGGTTAGCTTCGTATTCTTCGATAGTAGCTGCTTCGTCGCACAAGTCTACATCGTGGAAGCAGTAGTATTCGATACCGATTTTCTGCATGAATTCAAAACCTGCATCTACTTTATCTTTTGCAGCCTGTACTTTGTCAGGATTTCCTTTCCATGGGAAGCTTTTTGTTCCGCCACCGAACTGGTCGCCACCTTCAGCGCACAATGTGTGCCACCATGCCATAGCGAATTTCAACCATTCTTTCATCGGTTTGCCTAGGATGACTTTTTCTGCATCATAATAACGGAAAGCCATCGGGTTTTTGCTCTCTACACCTTCAAATTTGATTTTTCCAATACCCGGAAAGTACTCTTTTGTTGCCATAATATCTTTGTTTTATAAGTTAATGAATTGTTATATTTAATTGTTTGTTGATTTTTCGAGACATTCTTTCCAACGTGCGTATGCGTCGGCGTATGCGGTTTCGTCGGCAGCCTTCGGTTCAATGACAGCCAGTTTGTCGAGAGTAGCAAAAGCTTCCACATTGTCGCGGTAGATGCCTGCACCCATTCCGGCTCCCTTGGCAGCTCCTACTGAACCGTCTGTGTCATAGAGTTCGATGGTAGCACTTGTGACTCCGGCCAGCGTGTCGCGGAACAGCGGACTCAGGAACATGTTGGCATGTCCGGCGTGAATTTTCCGTACATCCATTCCCATACCCTTCATGATGTCGATACCGTAGCGGAAGGAGAATACAATACCTTCTTGAGCGGCACGAAGCAGGTGGCTGCGGTTATGCAGGTTGAAGTTGACACCCTGAATAGAACATCCGATTTCCTGATTCTGCAGCATGCGTTCAGCTCCGTTACCAAACGGAAGGATACTGATGCCGGCAGCACCGATAGGAGCCTGAGCGGCAACTTCGTTCATTTCTGCATAGCTGAGGTCGGAAGCTAATGTGCGTTTCATCCACGAATTGAGGATACCCGTACCGTTGATGCAGAGCAATACGCCCAGACGAGTCTGTGAAGCAGTGTGGTTGACGTGTGCAAATGTGTTGACGCGTGACTTCGGGTCGTAGTTGACACTACCGTTCACTCCGTATACTACTCCGGAAGTGCCAGCTGTAGAAGCAATTTCACCCGGATTGAATACATTCAGAGAAAGAGCATTGTTCGGTTGGTCACCGGCGCGGTAAGTCACCGGAGTACCGGCTTTCAATCCTAATTCGGCAGCTACTTTTTCCGTTACTTTACCCTGTTCAGAGAAAGTCTGACGGATGTCAGCCAGCAAGGATGCGTCGATACCGTAATAATCCAGCAAGAAATCAGCTACCTTGTTTTCCTTGAAATCCCAGAACATACCTTCCGACAATCCGGAAACTGTCGTGCAGATTTCTCCTGTCAGTCGCATGGCGATATAGTCACCCGGAAGCATCACCTTATAGATATGTTCATAAACCTCCGGCTCATTTTCTTTTACCCAGGCCAGTTTGGAAGCCGTGAAGTTGCCCGGTGAGTTCAGCAGGTGTGACAAGCATTGTGCTTCTCCCAATGTCTGAAATGCCTTCTGACCGTATGGTACAGCTCTGGAGTCACACCATATAATAGAAGGACGGAGCACCTGCTGGTTCTTGTCTACGCAGACCAGACCGTGCATCTGATAAGAAATACCGATGGCCTTGATTTCTTCTGCTTTTGCACCAGAAGCAGTGAGAACGGCTTGTGTAGCCAGTTTCAAGTTATCCCACCAGCTCTGCGGGTCCTGTTCAGCCCATCCCTGTTTGACAGCGAGGATAGGCGCTTCTGTTTTCGGGAAAAAGGCAGATGCGGCACATTTTCCGCTTTCTACATTGACCAGACTCGCCTTTACCGACGAGCTTCCTATGTCATAACCTAATACGTACATCGTTATATAGTCTTTTAAAATTATCTTCTTGTCTTGTTGTAGATTTTCCGGTCAAACCGGTAATACCTTGCGGCTCGGTGAGATACTCCCTGTTCGTATTCTTCCGTCGGCACGATGTATTCCATCATGGAAATCTTCTTATGGAAGTTGCGTACATCCAATGCCTTGCCGTAAATCACCTCATACAACATTCGCAGTTGCAGAGCAGTAAATTTCCGTGGAAGCAGTTCGAAGATGCATGACGGGTTGAATTCGATGTGTTGCCGGATAAACTTCATGGCTTCTGCAATAATCAGATTGTGATCGAATGCCAGGTCCTTCACTTCTTCCAGTGCCACCCATTCTGCTTTGTATTCATCCAGATTCTTGTTGAGTGTTTTGTCTATTTTTACCATGGCAAAGTAGGCGATGGTCACGATTCGTTCCACTTTGGCCTTTTCGGCTCTTTCCAGCCAGTGAACATCTTTGGGATTCTTGGTACGGTCCTTTGAACCGAACGCCTTGAACTGCATCAGGTCTACGTTCTTGAGTCCAGTCAAATCACGAAGCACTCGTTTGGCTGCATCATCCAAGTCCTCATCCATATAGATAAGGCTTCCGGGGAGTTTCATATCGTGGAAAACTTCTCCACTTTCTTCCCCCATTCTTTTTACGAGCAACACCTTTAGTTTCTCTCCATCGAATCCGATGACCACGCAGTCTACTGAGATGTGATTATTGGCTAATTGTTCAGTGTATTCCATAAGCATTTTTCTGTCTACACCGCAAAGGACGTTTTTTTTATTGATATATGCAATAGGGCTTTTGTGGGTTGTAAAACCTTATTGTTCAATAGGGTAAATATCTTATTTGATACAATATCGTGATGTGGCGTTTTTGTAGTTCATACAATATGTATAAAAGGTAATTTCCCGTGTAGGCTTATTGGCAAAAGTACAACAACCCGAAAAATCGAATTTTCAATGTCTTACGTGAGGAATAGGAAAAGTCTCCTGCAAGGGGCTTATTGTATTTTATGTTTACGTTGGAATCTCGGTGCCTTATTTTGAGGGAAGAGGGGGATAGTGGTAAGAATCCTTATGTGTTAAAAAAATAAAAGCAGGAAATTTGTATCTTTGTGCCGTGTTTAAAAGGATACATTGTATGGAAAATTCGATGAAGCTTATCATGTTAGGTACGGGAAATGCGGCCACCGTAGCCTGCTATAATACCTGTTTTGCCTTGTGCCGGGAGGATAAATACTTTTTAGTGGATGCCGGAGGAGGCAATGGCATTCTGTCGCAGTTGCAGAAGACACATATCCCGTTGTCAGGCATTCATGAGATATTTGTGACGCATGCACATACTGACCATATATTGGGTGTGATATGGATGATTCGTATGGTGGCTCAGGCTATTCAGAAGGGAGAGTACCGGGGCGAACTACGTATATATGGGCATGACAAGGTGGTACAAGTGCTCGACTGGATTTGCCGGATGACTTTACCCAAGAAGATTGTGGCACGCTTAGGAGAAGATATACTATTGTGTGAGGTGAAGAGCGGAGAAAAATTTCAGGCCATCGGCCTGGAAGTGGAATGCTTTGACATCGCTTCTACAAAGGAGAAACAGTTTGGTTTCCGTACCTGTCTTCCTGATGGACAATCGCTGGTTTGCCTGGGTGATGAACCCTATAATGCATGCAACCAGATGTATGTGGAAGGAGCCGACTGGCTGCTGTGTGAGGCGTTCTGCTTGTATGAAGACCGGGAGCGGTTCAAACCCTACGAGAAGCACCATAGCACGGCTTTGGATGCCGGACGGTTAGCAGCTCAGCTTGGAGTGAAGAATCTGTTGCTGTATCACACGGAGGACAAGACACTGTCCACCCGCAAGGCGCGTTATACGGCAGAAGCGGCTTTGCAGTTTAACGGTAAGGTCTATGTGCCGGAGGATTTGGAGGAAATTTTACTACGGAGTAATGAATGAATTACTACGTAGTAGTCGGTCTGTTACTACGAGGTAACGGAGGAACTACTACGTAGTAGTTTAAAGGGTATTTGAAGAGGTTTTAAATGAAATAAGAAAGCCGTTCCGATTGTGTGGACGGAACGGCTTTCTTTATAAGAGATATGTTTTCTCTTACTTCATTACCTTGACAAAATAGGTGAGGGTCGGTAAGTGGTCGCTGAATCCATTCTGGAATGTAGTACCCGAGAATGTACGAAGTGGATACCCTTTGTATTTCCCTTCCTTTTGAAGCAGGAATGGACGGTTGAATACTTCGCTCTTCCAGAATTTCAATGTACTGCGGTCTTTGCCAATCAGGTTACCTGATATAATCTGCTGGTCGAACAAATTCCATTGGTTCTGGTAGCAGAGAGAACCGATACCCTGATCGTACAATTTCCAGGTAGCATTGTAATATCCGTCAGGTTTTACCTCCTTGATGTTCTTTTTAGCGCCCAGTACCTCGCTACAGCTCTTGTTGAACGGGTCATCATTCAAGTCACCCACAATGAGCACTTTTGCTTCCGGGTTCTGTGCATGGATAGAATCGCCAATGTGTTTCACGATGCTGGCAGCAAATTCTCTCAGCGGAGAAGAAGCGGAGCCACCGTAGCGTGAAGGCCAGTGATTTACAATCAGGTGAAAAGGTTCCCCGGCCAGTATACCACTTACCAGCAGAATGTCGCGGGTTTTATAGTGTGGCATATCCGGCTTGTTGAAAGGATAGGTTCTGGCATCAATCAGCTTGAACAGTTTTGGGTTGTACATGGCCGCTACGTCAATACCTCTGTGGTCGGGCGATTCGAAATGTACGATTTCATATCCCGTTCCACTGATGGGAGCAGTTTTTGTCAGGTCTTCCAAAACTTTCCGGTTTTCCACTTCCGAGATACCGATGATAGCAGGGCCTGCCGGACAGTAATCTCTTCCCAATTGAGAGATAACCTTGGCAATATTCTGTAACTTTTGTTCATACTTGGTCTGGGTCCATTCATACTTTCCTTCCGGAGTGAAATCATCATCCCCTTCGTTGTTAGGGTCGTCCACCGTATCCCAAAGGTTTTCTAAATTATAGAATGCGGCTGCATAAACACCCAGTCTGTCTTGTGCAAACAGACTGGTGGTATATACACAAGTAATGAACAAAGTGAAAATAAGCAATCGTTTATTCATAACTTTCATGGTTTGATGTGTGCATTAATTGCTTGGAGTGGGTTCAATGGTTGTACCTCCGCCACCACCGGTGCTGCCACTTCCACTTCCTGGAACATAGAGTTTGACGCTGTATAAGCGTAAACCATAAGTGTTTTCTGAGGTTGTACAATAGAACTCTAAAGTTGTATTGTCGGATATTGTTACATTTTCAATCGTCATTTTGAAAGGAGTATTTCCTTGTTGAGCATCACCGGTAACTTCTTTGCTTGGAATACTTAATTCTTGTCCATTGCATTTTACTCTCAAGGTTTTTAAATCTTGTTTTTCTCCTGCTTTGTATACATTGGAGCCTACTTGATATTCTAAAGTAGCAGATGTATTACCTTGTGCATTGATATTTTTGATAGCAATTGCTACATCTTTTGTTCCAGGGAACCAGACATTCGTAAGATTACTTACAATACGTACAGATGCTTTTTCTTCAGATGTGTTCTCAAACATGCTGGCAGGATTATCAAATCCAGTATAATCACTGAAATATGGCCAGTAGGTTCCGCTCTTCTCTGGAGTTCCAAAAGATTTTTGGAATAAAACGGTTTCACCACTTGGAGTTTCTCCACCTTCATTTCCACCTTCTTCATTGCTTCCGGTAAAGTCGCTTACGTCATTAGCAGTGCGTAAAGTAAGCTGCCAAGTACCTCTGAATCTTCCTAAGATACCTGTTACATTACCTTTTCCTTCTGGAAGTTTATTACCTGCAAAGCTGGCATAATTGCTGGTACGAATCATGATAGTATTTCCATGACTGTCGGTAATATTTTCTTCACCATAACCATCTTCTGGAGCAAAGATACCCTTACCACCGTTCTGGAAAGTAACTCCGGTAAATTGCACTAATTTGAATTTATAGTTATCGGGAGCAGCGTTGATGGTACTGATGTCATCAATTACAACAGGCTTGGCATTTTCTGGATTAGCCCATCCGTCTTTGCTGACATGTTTTTCGAAATCTTCCCACGGTGTGCGGAATAAATATCCTTCTGGATGTCCTAGCTGTTGTTCGTCACCGTATACAGAAATGCTCAATCCGTTCAGGTCTACATATACAGTCTGACCTACCGGATAATAGTTGTACACACTGCTTTGGTCTACTTCCATTTCAATGGCACCCGTTTCATCCTGCAAGTAGATTTTCTTGAAGATGTTTCCTGATTCATCGTTACCTGTGATGACGGCTTTGAGTACCTGGTCTTGCGTGATGATGATAGGAACGTCCTGAGTAGCTGCTGCATTCTGTGTACGCAATTCTGAAATCGTGATATTGGCTGCCGGACCTGTGTATTCAGGTTCTGTCAAGAGAGGAGCATCATAGTCTCGTTCACATGCAAAGAGAGCGAGTGAGGCAATGAGTGGCAGACTGATATTTCTTAAAAGTTTCATATATTCTGAGTTTTATGTAGGTTAATGATTAAAAACGGTAGCTCACATTCAGGAAACAGTTGATGCCCTGCATGTAGTAGTATTTTCCTCCAAAGCGTTCCGGATGGTCAAGGTCAAATCGTCCCTGTTCGTATCCTCCGGTACAAATATCTTTCTTGTTCAATACATTGTTCAGAGAAAGATTGAAGTTGATAGATTGTCTTCCAGGCAAGTAGAAAATTTTTCCGATAGACAAGTCTAATGTATAGGCTGCCGGGAAACGTTCTTGTGTGGTCAACTGCTTGAAGGCATCGTAATACTGGTTATACGGAGTTACTTCTGTGTAGCTTGAAGCCAGACGGCGGAGGGGAGCAGCTTCGATGTAGTTGCGTGCAAATCCGTTCAGGTTGGCTCCAAGGAACCAGTATTTGATGAAGTAACGGATTCCGAATGTACCGGCAATCTGTGGAACTCCACCTACGTAAACATCCTTCATGTATACTTGTTCTCTTTCTACTATCTTTCCGTTTTCGGAGTTCTTGATACCGTCAGGGTTGTTGCTGTAATAATATTCACCTACGGTTCCAGCCAGGTCGAAGCTCCAATGGTCATCCAGTTTGTAGGTAGCTCCCAGCTCAATACCTCTGTGAATGCGGTTTACTCCATACAACACGTGGTTGATAAATGTTCCTTCAATGCCGTCATAGTAGCTGCTACGTTCCATCTGGTCATAGAAATTAGTCTGGAATACTCCGATACGTCCGGCCAGGTGAGGAGTAGAGAAGATGTAGTTGATGTCGGCAGAGAGAACCCGTCCACTCTTCATGTCATCAATGGTGCGGTCTGTGATACGCGGTGATACGTATGCTTCGTTGGGCAACGGGGCTTCACTTCCATAACTGATGTTGGCGTTAATCATGTGACGTCCGTTGAACTTGTAGGTCAGTCCTCCTTTTACCATTAAGTCTGTGAACTGATGGCGTGCACCTTTACCGAAAGAACTGTCCGGATAACGTCCGTTACGCATTTTACCATCACGCTGGAAGCTGGTGTAAGTCAGCTTCATTCCGTAATAGTAATCCCAATAACGTGAATGATACTGATTCACTACCCAAGCATTCAGTGAGTAAATGTTCAGGTTATAGTTGTAACCGAAAATTCCTTCTTCGTATACTTTTCTCTGCGGGCGGTTCAAGTCGTTCTGAATTTTGTCCGGATCACCAGAGAAGTCTTGTTCTGCAAACTTATCAATATCCAGCACATATTCTGCTCCCAGCAGGTCGGCCACGGTCTTGAACTGGCGTGACTGAGTGTAGCGTGCACCGACTCCGGCTGTGATGTCGAAATGACGGCTCATGCGTGCGTTCAAAGTAGAGCTGAATGAAGTTTCCAACAGGTCACTGCGACGTTCTTCCAGCATGTAAACAGCTGCTCCGTTACCATTACGAATGTTGTTGGCATTAGCCAGGTAGAGGTCATCCCAGTTGATTTGTGTAAAGCTGGTCTGGTTAGTACGCCACAACTCTTTGTATCTTAGTTGTACCATTTCATCTTCAAAATACGAAGGCAGGTAGCGGTAGTAATCCGGGCGAGGGTCAGGAGCATTGTACCAGTTCAGGGCCGTATTACCGTAGCGGGCATAATGTGCTCCCACACCTGTAGTCAGCGTCATATTATCGTTGATTTTCCAGATGTGCGAAATGATGGCAGTCGGGTCGAATGCCGTAACCACCTTTGCATTTCTTTTCTCTCCGTTCAGGTATCCCCAGTTCGGGTTGTAAAGGTAGTTTCCTGTCAGTTCATACACTTCGCGGTAAGAACTACCTTGCTGCCCACGCTGTACCGGTGATACGAAAGCTACCATTGACAGACTATGTTCTCCTCCTTTCCATTGCTTTTCAGCAGAGAAGGCGAAAGAAACGTTCTTGTAGAAAGTTCCGTCGATGTTACCTTCATTCGAATAGCGTCCGCCAATAGAGGTAGTGAATGCCCATCCGTTATCTTTCAGTCCGGTAGAGTAGGTAAACATGCCACGGAGATAATAGTTTCGGTTGGTATAGCTTAAGGTTAACTTTCCTCCAGGAGTATAGCTGCTGGCACGCATATTGATGTTTTCCGTACCTCCCAACTCACCAAAAGTAAAGGACGAAGGAGCTGTGAAGTTGGTGACATCACCGTTACGTGTCATGTCGTTCAGTGCGCCTACCGCTGCATAGTTGAATACACCCCTATTCTGGTCGTTGAATTCCACGCCATTGATGTATTTAACCTCCTGTGTGCTGTTGTATCCACGTGGAGAGAAGCGTGCAGGTGAAAGCTGATAGGCAGCTTTGTTCAGGAAAATATCATTTGACAGAATCACGGTAGAGCTGACATCCTGCCCGGAGGTCTCCACGTCGTCATCCACCATGCCGGCATCGATGATGCCAATCATAGACACGTCTTCGTTTGCGTTAAGTTCAGTTACTCGGATAGGTTTTAGTTCAGTTACGCCTAAGTTTTCTACTTCAATGGAGACACTCTTGGGCGTAATCATTACGGAGTTAAGCTGAATGACGTAAGTTCCCGGCTGAATATTTCGGATGGTGAAGTTTCCGTCCGCGTCGGTTGTGACTTGGCGGTTCAGTTCTGTCACCGTCACAATTACACCTGGAATAGGGTCATTGCTTACTGCTCCGATCACACTTCCTTTCACGCTTACATTTCCTTGTGCAAAAACAAGGCAAGGAAGGAAGAATGCCATGAAGAACAGTAATTTGTGTTTCATAAAAAATAATTGTTAGTTTAGTGTTATTCTATAAGGGGTTGAAAGAGAACATGAAAAAGTTTTATAGAGCTTTTTCATGTTCTCTTGTGAGGGGAATGGATCAAATTGTTATTGGATTTCAACTAATTCCATGTCGTCATAATAAATGTATCCACCAGCTTCATTGCTATCCATATTGCGGTAAGTTCTTACTTCATAACGCATTTTTACAGTGCCAGCAGGAGCTGTGAACTCTATTGTAACTTGTTGCCATTCTGCATTGTCTGCAGAGTAGTCGCTTTGCTGAATTTGTTTGTTAATATCATTAATTGTTTTTCCGTCACTACCTACCATGGCAAACCAATAGCGGCTACTTGCTTTTGTATCATTATCCAAGAACCAGTAAGAGATTCTATACTTCTTGCCGGCTGTGATAGCTACTTCTTGTTGAATTTTATTTGTACCACTGGCCGAAGTTTGTCTCAATGAATTATTTCCACCATGTTTGATACTGGTTTCTTTTACAATTTCTCCCGTATTATATGTTTTATTGTCCCATGCAGTAGGTAATTCATTTGTCCAGTCTTCAAATCCAGGGTTAGTTAATAAATTAATTCCCGGTTCAGGTTCTGGATCAACAGTTCCTCCTCCTTCTCCATTGGCAACTACTTTTACATTCTTGATTTCCCAAGTTCCGGCAGCAGCAGTTGTACTTATATATTTGAATGCAAATTTGATTGTTTTTCCAGCATAAGCCGATAAATCAATGGTTGCAGTTGTGAAATTAAATTCACTGCCATATTTATCAATTGTCAATTGTTGCCAGTTATCTGCACTTGTTTCAGTAGCCCAAAGAGTAAATTCTTCTTCAGCTGTTCCAGCATAATTATGGGCATGATCGAATGTTAATGTTGCAGTTGCTGCCTGACTTAAATCTACAGGAGGAGAAACTAACCAAGATTCGGATGCATATCTTGTTCCGCCAATATAAGCACTGGCTTTCATGAATTTATCATCATTAAATGAACCAAGGCTCCATACAAAACTGCCTTCTCCATTTGGAAGTTGCTTATTATCAATAGTAAAACTTCCTTGTCCAGTTGCGAATGATTCCTCAAAGACCACGGTTTCTCCACCTGGTTGAGTTCCACCGTCGAAATCAACATTAATATCTCCGCCTGGTTTTTCAGTCCAGTTGTTGATTGTTGCATTTCCTACTGTAACAACCGGTTTCCCGTTGTTGATAGACAGGTTGGCGTTAAAGCTTACATTTGTTCCTTTTTCAAAAATACTTGCGTCACTAATTGTATGGGTGAATGATTGACCGTTGAGGTTAAAAGTCAGGTTGAGTGACGTCTGGTCGGTGCTTGCAGCTGTTGGGAGAATGATGGCTGTAGCCGTAGCGGTTGTACCTTGTGCATCTATGTACATCGCTACATCTTTGTTGTTGGTTCCTGCTGTAGCAGTCAGTGTTCCGTCAGCCAAGTTAAATTCACCTTCTGTGCTGACACCCTTAATGTTTACACCCAATCCGTTAAGAGTTTCAATTGTTTCATCTTTGGTTACATTCAGGGTGACTTTAGTCAGTTGGTGTGTAAATCCCAGACTAATAGTGGTGGCAGTAGTTGCTGCTACTCCTTTAGTACCGTTAGAATAAATCAAGTCGATGGCAGCCGGATTGCTCTGGTCAGATACATTCACCGCAAGCTTATTGCCGCTTACACTTGTGGTATAAGGATAATATGCAATGAAGTCTACATTTCCGCTTTCAGGGAGATAAATGCCATTACCAGGAGCAGCAGTCAATGTGCCGTTGGTCTGTGCAATGTACTTTTTGTTTTGTGCGGTTGCAGCCTCAATTCCACTTCCTGCGTTCATCATGTAAATACCTACTTCGTCGTTTGCATTCCAAGTGTTACCTGAAACTCTTGATTGAATAGCTGTGGTAAATACGATGCCTTCACTTCCGTACCATTCGCTGTTGTCGTCATTGTTTGTACAACTCATTAGAGCTAGGGTTGATAATGCCCCCATGTACAGTAGATTCGAGATTTTCATACTAATTTATTTAGAAAGTTTGTAGATTCTGTATCAGATAGATTTAATTCCATTGCGATGTATTTAGCGTCTTTTTTACCTCAGAAGGTAATGATGGAAAGAAAGTGAACCCTGTCATATTCTCAAGTTCTGATACGCTGATAGCATATTTCATATATTGTGTATCGCTATATGCCTTATGGTCAAGTTTAAAAGCGATTGTCTGATAGTTTCCACCTACTTTACGGGCTAATGCTTTGAAGTAATATTTGGGTATTGCTATATTTTTTCCATTATTATCTTTAGCATATTGTATTTGCTTATCAGTTGCCGTAGTAGGCATCGCACCTGTTACTACGTATAGTGTGTCTATCCCACTACTCCAGCCTCTGACAGCGCCTTCTAGTTGAGCCCAAATAGCTCCATTCAATCCATTTTGTAATTGCGGAGTCATATTGGTGTAATAGAAAGTCTGATTATTCATGTCGCAGTCTTTACGCTGTCTATCACCACTCGGAATCTGATGCCCTCTGCTGTAACCGCTGAGAGCTTTTTTGAGATTCGCTTGAAGGTTAGTTGCTATTTTAGGGTCATAACCCCAATCCTCCGTACGGCCTATGTTTCCTTCCAGATACCATCCGCATAATGGATAGGATACCCAGTAAGCAATTTTCAGATTGGTATCGTATAGCATACTATAATTACGGATCTCAATACCGTTGAGTGGAGCTTCGTCATAAGTTATTCCGGTATAATGAGTAACGTATTTTATATTAGATTGATTCAGTTGTGACTCAGTAATTACCGGTGTTTCAAACCATTTCGTATATTTTGCTTCTGGGTCGGTCGTAATCTCTCCCCCCTGATAATTCACATTTACATTATATATATATTTGCTACCTTGCTCAATGTTTCCAGAAATCTCAGTCTCAATTTCTTTGCTCTGTCCGTTCTGTTCCAGTTTGATTTTCAGTTTTCCGCTCAAGTCTTGAGGCAACAGAATGGCTTCTGCTTGTGTGGCTTCCTCATTTATAAATAAGGAAAAGGTTGTAGCTTCACCGGAAGGAGTAATGGTACCGTCAGAAAGATTAGCTGTTCCTTTTACTTGCAGTCCGCTGATAGAAGCTTTGATTCCTTTCAGGGAACTTCCAGAAGTAGATTTCAAATTCAGCACCAATTTAGCCAACAGATGCTTGAATTGCAGATTACCTTGTGGAGACGCCAATTGACGGTTTGTCAGGTTTACTGCAGTCATCAAGTCGATGGCGTTTTGTTTGGTTTGGTTACTTAAATCAATGGGATAGTTTTTATAGTCACTAATAGTTTCACTATAAGGATAATATGCAATGAAGTCGACCGCACTATTGTCTTCCGGATAGTATATGGGACTATTTTTGCTTACGAAATAGCCGTCTCCTTTAGATGTTGCATAAGGAATGTTTGTAGCCAGATCGGAAGAGCGTCGTGTAGGGAAAGAGTGTAGATCTCGGTGGTCGCCGTATCATTAAAAAAA